>Ga0116146_1000251_pt1 | contig 71266 bp, 78 predicted proteins | sample AD_JPNHG2_MetaG_FD_89748 | JGI IMG/M metagenome (GOLD analysis project Ga0116146, IMG submission 89748) | Active sludge microbial communities of municipal wastewater-treating anaerobic digesters from Japan - AD_JPNHG2_MetaG | ecosystem: Engineered > Bioreactor > Anaerobic > Digestate | place... | reverse complement strand
GTATTATGATAAATATAAACGAAGAGTGGATCACGGGTAAAAAGTATTTAACGATGGACGAGGAGTAATGATATTAGGATACAGGGCCGCTATGAAATTACAGCAAATTCGGCACACTGCCAACCGCCTCTCAAGTCGGAGTAATAAGTGAAGTTGCATCATGATACCAAAATAGATATCATGAGGTTACCCACAGAAAATAGCGAAGAGCCAAATAGTATGCCTGAAACAGAGAGTGCAAAACCGACAGCAGGCTTTGATTTGCTCTTTGCAGCTATTGGACTCTCTCTAGCATATTGCTTCTGTCTTAGAAGGAGCGACTGAGAAGATCGAAGGCTGATGCCTGGGCCTGGCATCGGCCAAAAACATATTTTTGCAGATTAAATTTTTTCATTTATCCCACCCACCTGTATATCCTCGCGTCGTACCCCATCACCCTTAGCGCAAACCACACCACGGACGCCTCGCGGATGTCATCCGAGTAGACCACCACCGGCCTGCCCTTCTCCAGCCTGGCGAATGTTGCATTCAGCTCCTCTCCTCTCCTGAGCCTGCCATCCGCCAGGACGCCTTCGGAGCTGATCCAGGTGGCATTGTCGATCCTCGTCTCACCCCACTCCAGGAAGTCTCTCGCATCCACAGGCTGCGCCCGGCCGGAGATGACATAATCGTAATCTGCCAATAGCTCAATCTTCGGGCTGGCATTGTAGACCGCCGTCCGGGCAAAAGAGGCCTCGAGGCTCTCCAGAGGCAGGCTGGCCCCTATCCAGTTGTCCAGGCCTCCGTCCAGGGCCCTCGCCTGTTCGTGGCCCAGATATTTGAGAGCCCAGAGCACAGCCGTCGCCTCTCCTGAAGCAAATGTATCGCTATATATCATCAGATCATCTTTCTCTGATATCCCGGCGCTGCCCAGAAGCGATGCCAGCTCCGGGATGGAGCGCAGAGATCCGTTCTCATAAAAGAAGGCCCTGTAGGGAATACCGACTGCCCCGCGCAGGTGCGCCTGGCCGGCTGAGCGGCTGTCAGAGACATCAATAGCCACCTCATCCTCAGAGAGCGCATCCAGGGCCTTGAGGATCCGGGCAGCGGCCGCAGGGAACTGGTCCGCCCGGCTTCCAGGAGCCACGTATACTCCTGCAACTTTTTTGGTGGTGGTCACGGCAGCTCTGGCGCTGGATGCGCTCGATGAGGCTGTAGCATTGACAGTGGTATTGCCTGCACTGAAGCTCGAAGAGGCCGGCTGGCCCGATGTGACCCCTACTATGGGGACATCCGAGTCTATGAAGGCCTGAGCCGTCTGGGTCCATGTCTCACCGCCCGAGCCACAGCCGCTTATGGAGCAGGCGGACTGAGTTGCCGGCGTCAAGACAAGCAGCATCACCGACAAGGAGAATAATACCGTCTTCATCAGGACACTCTCCCGCCGCGATCTTATTTGAGATTATGCTTAGAAAAGAGCGCTTTTAAGGCTCCAGAGCATTCTGGGATTGAGCTTGAACAGAGCCTTTAAAAGGTCCTTATTCTCCAGGCAGGAGATATTCTTTTCCTGAAACGACCCGGCCAGCCTGTTGAAGTCATCGTCGGATAGTCTGATGAAGAACTCCTTTGCCCTGTAGGCCATCTCAATCTCCCTGCCGATGCTGGCCTTCCAGCGGCGGTCGTACTCGGCTAGTGCCTCCCGGCTGGCATCCCCCCGTGAGACTGCCCCGGCTGCCACCTCTCCGGCCATGGCACCCGCCAGCACGGCATTGACGATGCCCCCACCGCTGAGGGGATCGGACTGATGAGCGGCGTCGCCGGCCAGCATCACCCCGTCAGACACGGCCGTCTTCATGGGGCGAGATGCGGGAATGCCTCCCGTCACCATCTGCAGTATGCTGGCTCCTGGCATTGTCCCGGCCAGAAACGATTTGAGCAGATGCAAAGGCTTTCCGGATGAGGATTGGGAGCCCTGAACTGCAATTCCCACATTGGCCAGGTGTCCGCCTTTGGGAAAGATCCAGACGTAACCGCCTGGAGACATCTCATTTCCGAAGAAGAAATGACAGTAGTCCTGATAGTTCTGATCTATGCTCCTATCAAGAACAAGGAACTGGGCGCAGCTCATGGTGTCCTCAGGCAGAAGGCCTCTGTCGATCCCAGCCCAGCCGGCCACCTTTGACTCCACTCCATCAGCGCCTATGACAAGAGAGGCCTCTATCTGCACTGGCTCGCCCTCATGCAGAGCCGAAACCGTGGTTGATGAGCCATCTCTCTTCAATCCCGTGGCAGCGGTCTTGACCAGCACCCTTGCTCCGGCACGGGCAGCTTCTATGGCCAGACCCCGATCGAAGAGCTTCCTCTCCAGGACATATCCTGTGCACCCTTGCTGCTCGCCTATGATCAAGCTCGATCCGCCCGGAGCATAGAGTTTGGCGCCTTTGACTTTGGTGGATATCCACTCCGGCCTCAATCGGATGATCTCTGCATGCTCGGATCTGATGCTCACTCCCTCGGCACAGCGCACAGGCTCGCCGATCTCCTGCCTCTTCTCCAAAAGCACAACATCCAGGCCAGCCTCCGCCGCCATCCTGGCAGCCATAGAGCCAGCCGGGCCTGCTCCTACAACCACGACGTCGCAATTCATCTTTAAGGATGTTTTTGTTATCTTGCGCATTATTTAGTTCTTTCCGCATTGTTTGGACACGGCATCCTCCCAGGTGCGGCCTCTCTTCTTGAGATAGTCGGCCATATGCGACCCAGCGCCACCCAGGGACCACAGGTGCGAGCCGTTCAGGCAGAACATGGGCAGGTATTGGTACTGTCTGCCAGCGACTATAAAAGGATCTGCCGGAGTCAGATCCTCCGGCACTGCATCCAGGGTGGCCTCCATAAGACACCATATCCCGGCTTCGTTCTGGTAGACTGCCCAGGCATGGCCGAACTCCCCATCAGGAGTTCTCATGCTTCCCAAAACCACGCGCACACAGTGCTCGGATATGCCGCTGGCCAAAAGCAGCGTGGCCAGCAGGAAGGATGTATCCTCGCAGTCTCCCTTGCGCAGTGTCAATGTCTCCTCAGGAAATAGCCACAGGTCATCAACGCCGAAGGTGCTCTTGTCTGTTATGTAACGGATTGACCCAGCCACATACTCCCAGATCCTCCGGGCCCGCAGGTCGAAAGTGCCTGCCGTCCGGGCAGAGGGCAGGTCGATCTCCTGCAAAGCCCTGAGAATCACCTCGCTCTTTACAGAGCCGAGCCAGGCTCGAATGTCTGTGGGAATGAAGAGGCCTGTGCTGCCGACGACCACCCTCTTGTCCCATATGATCGTATCCCTGACGATTGCATCGCCAGCCCAGTTGAAGGTAGTAGCCACTCCCAATCACCAATAAATCATAATAATTTTAGCTAGTTATATTTAAGATTTTGGACACTTCCTGATGAATATCCAGATCGTATCCTTGCTGCATATATCAATGATCCTCTAAACTCAAGAGATTGATTCCAGATGATTATCCTTAAATAGTTCCAATCTGTACTGCCTTTGATTAAAATTAGAGATTATTATAGAGGTAATCGCATGGTTCGAAACGTCAATGAGAGGTCTATCGACCCTGCCAGCCGGGAGATGCTCGATCTCTGCCGCAATGCCGGCCTGGAGACCGCCTGGGATCGCTTTGACAGGCAGCAGCCTCAATGCGGCTTTGGAGAGCTTGGGCTCTGCTGCAGAAACTGCAACATGGGTCCCTGTCGCATCGATCCATTCGGAGAGGGAGCCGTCAAGGGCATATGCGGGGCGACCGCAGATATAATCGTAGCCCGAAATCTTCTGCGCATGATAGCATCCGGCGCTGCCGCCCACTCAGATCACGGCAGAGACGTCGCTCAGACCTTCAAGCTCATGTCTGAGGGCAAAGCCCCCAGCTACCAGGTAAAGGACAAAGCCAAGCTGGAGGGGCTCATGAAGGAGCTGGGCGTGGACAGCCAGATTGCCCTGGCCGATGCCGTCCTGGCGGAGTTCGGAAGGCAGGATGGCCCCATCCAGTTCACCCGCCGCGCCCCTGCCAAAAGGGTAGAACTGTGGAAAAGATTGGGCATAGATCCCCGCGGCATCGACAGGGAGATAGTGGAGAGCTTGCATAGAACTCATATCGGCGTGGACAATGACTATGTGCATCTCATATTGCAGGGACTGCGCGCCAGCCTCGCTGACGGCTGGGGCGGGTCCATGATCGCCACTGAGCTGCAGGATGTCATGTTCGGCACTCCGGCTCCCACATTCTCTGAAGCCAATCTGGGAGTTCTGGAGCCAAATCAGGTCAACATCATAGTGCACGGACATGAGCCCCTTCTCTCGGAGATGGTGGTGGCGGCAGCATCAGATCCGGATATGGTGGATCTGGCCAAAAAGCAGGGGGCTGCCGGCATCAACGTCGCAGGAATGTGCTGCACCGGAAACGAGGTGCTAATGCGCCATGGAGTTCCTGTGGCAGGCAACTTTTTGCAGCAGGAGCTGGCTGTGGCCACCGGCGCTGTGGAGGCAATGGTAGTCGACATCCAGTGCATCATGCCCGCCCTTGGAGCTCTCTCCGGCTGCTTCCATACCAAGTTCATATCCACATCTCCCAAGGCAAAGTTCCCGGGAGCCACACACATGGAGTTTCACGAAGAGACAGCAATGCAGACCGCCAGGGAGATAGTGGCCGCGGCCGTCATGAACTACCGGAACAGAGATTCCTCAAGGGTTCATATACCAAGCAGTAAGACCAGGTGCATGGTGGGCTTCTCTGTGGAGGCCATACTCTCCGCCCTGGGAGGCAGCCTCGATCCCCTCTTGGAGGCCATCAAGAAGGGGGCCGTGCGGGGCATCGGCGCTGTGGTCGGCTGTAACAATCCCAAGGTGCAGCAGGACTACGGTCACATCAACCTGGTCAAAGAGCTGATCAAAAACAATGTGCTGGTGGTCAGCACCGGCTGCAATGCCCAGGCCTGCGCCAAGGCCGGACTGCTGCTTCCTGAGGCTGCGGAGATGGCTGGAGATGGCTTGAAGGGCGTATGCAGGTCCCTGGGGATTCCGCCAGTTCTGCACCTGGGCTCCTGCGTGGACATCTCCCGCATCCTCGTCGCTGCTGCAGCCATAGCCAATGCCCTTGGAGTGGACATAAGCGATCTGCCCGCTGCCGGAGCAGCTCCAGAGTGGATGAGCGAGAAAGCAGTCTCCATTGGAGCCTATGTTGTGGCCTCCGGGGTGTTTACTGTGCTAGGAACTGTGCCGCCTGTGCTGGGAAGCTCAGCCGTAGCCTCCCTTCTCACAAGCGGAGCAGAAGAGGTAGTAGGAGCGGCCTTTGCAGTGGAGCCGGATCCGTTCAAGGCCGCAGCCCTCATGATAGATCACATCGACAGCCAGAGGAGTAGGCTTGGGCTGTAGAGCAGCATTGTGGATTCAGGAGGAAGAAAACCATGAAGGAGGTATTCGTGCGTCTGGACCGCTGTCAGGGGTGCAAGTCATGCGAGATGGCCTGTGCCGTAGAGCATTCGGCCAGCAAAAGCCTTTTTGCAGCGGTTTCGGAGAAGCCGACGCCCGTACGCCGGGTTTATGTGGAGATGGCTGATGGAGTGAAGGTGCCTCTCGTCTGCCGGCACTGCGAAGATGCTCCATGCGTTGCAGTCTGCCGCACCGGCGCCATGACCCAGGATGCGTCTACCGGCATTGTGGAAAGGAGCGAAGAAAACTGCGTCGGCTGCTGGATGTGCGCCATGGTCTGCCCCTACGGAGTCATAGGCCGGCACACCGAAGTGCGCAAGGCTGTCAAATGCGACAGGTGCAAGAGCCTGTCGATCCCCGCATGCGTTGCCGCCTGCCCGACAGGAGCACTGGTCTTTGCTACGCAAAGAGAGTATGTGGAGATGATGAGAAAGGAGGCCGCTGCCCGCATAGCACGGGAGGCAAAAGCCATGGCCAGGGCCTGAGCTGCTAAGCAGCGCTCATTCAGACTATGGGCGTCAGGCTGATCCTGTTCCTGTCCTCCAGAAGCATATTGTAGGGCTCAGTTCTGGGGATGATGCCGTACAGGCACAGCCCGCCGTTCAGCTCATTTACCAGAAGATATGTGTCTGCGGTGTGCACTGCCATATTCATGCTCTCCTGGCCGCTCTTTACAACGAGGACATTGATGTCGTTGCTCTCCTTCCAGTTGCGGATCATGATATTGATCAAATTGAGCACTGCCTTGTAGCCGAAGGCAAACTCAATGGCATCAAGGCCTATGATGTTCAATATGGGCCGGCCCGTCCTGCTCCGCAGTGCGTTCCACTTCTCCTCCAGCTCCGCCCCCCAGGCAGCCGGGTCATCGCCTTCCGGCTGGGAGACTATGACGTTGGTGGGCACGAATATGTCCATCGAGCTGAGCTGATAGCCGATGCTGGGCAGTATGAAGACGCCCCGGCCGTTCTTGAGGGCGTTGGATGCTAAAGCCGTCAGTATCTGGTAGTACCTCTTGCCCACGCCGTGGTCTATCTCAAGGACATTGCAGGAGCCGTACCTCAGCCCGCCGGTCACAATATCCAGGTCGGGAATGCCTGTGGATATGCGATCCTCTTTGGGATCTGGGACCCTCACGCCATCGCTCGCGATCCTGGCATCGCTATGCTCCCTGTAGGGCTCAAAGAACCTGAAGCGGCCATTGTGAAGCGTCACAGTGTAGTTCTTCCTGCCAATCTCCACACCCCGCAGCTTGTCGAGCCTTATCTGTCGCACGTAGCGGGTCCTCATGCTCCCCGCGGCATACCCGGGCAGGCTGAACTGCTCCATTGTCACAACGCCGTCCACGATGTAATCAAGGGGCATGACGCTCTCGAACTCGGAGACGAATATAAGATGGGTGTCCAGGTCGCGGGCAAACTCGCAGATATTCTGCTCGAAGCTGGACCTGACATTGCCTATGAGATGGGATGTGTAATTGAGTACCGCATCCCAGCTATCGATGATGATCATGGGATTGTCCATCTCCTCCGCCTCATCGAAGAAGACCTTGAAGAAGTCTAAAACGGCATAGTAGTTGGAAAGGTCCTTTCCCATTCCCTTCAGGCTCTCTAGAAGCTTTTCCTGAGTGGCATTGACCACATTTTTGGGGGGCACGACCTCCTGCACCCAGGGATTGGTGGCATAGAGCCTTCGGGGGTCGATGCGGGTGGATATGTACATTCCGTTCCCCTCTTCGCAGAGGCTGTTCATTATCTCCAGGGCCAGGGTTGTCTTGCCGGTTCCGGGCAGGCCCTTGATGAGAAGTGTCTGGCCGCTTTCCATCTGAAAGAAATCTCTGATCTCCCTTGGTACGGACATTTGCGAGGCGCTCGGCATATATTTATTCCCCTATACGAACCATCCGTCTGCCGATCAGCACGGATCTGCTAAATTGCACATGCATTTGTTGGCGCGCTTCAAGAGAGCACATATCTGATCCGGGTCCATCCTGAATGAAAAGTAAACTGTCTTTTCGTCGCCATTGCTGAAGTCCACATCAACCATGGGAAGCGCCTCCACATTCAATTGAGCAGTTGTCTCTGGTTCGCGCACTGGGCTTGCTCTCTTATTTCTCCACAGCTTGGAAGGGCCCACCTCCACAAACTCGACGAGCCCCTCTGAGCTGAGCACTGAGAGATACTTGATAACAGTGGTCTTGCTCACGCCCGCCTTCTTGGCCACGTCCACTGTGGTCAGGCCCACATCTGACTCTCCAATCACTTCCAGGATCTTCTCTTTATATGAGGCCATTCTTGTGCCACCATCTAATTACTCCAATGCCATCCTCATATTTCAATATTTCATAAAAAAAGATTAAATGCCAGCCGACCCATCATCATGACAGCCAGAATATCAGGTTATTTAGAGCTGAGAGGCAGAAGGCCGATATGCAGAACGACAATGATTCCTGGCCGCCTGTGCGCGGCGACTACCGGGTAGGAGATGCGGCCGGCAGCGTGGCCGTAGTGACCCTGGCCAGCCGCATCTTTCCGGAGGGCTCTGCCATCTGCGGCCCCTGCAAGACGGAGAACCTGGGGATCGAGAAGATCGTGGCCAATGTAATATCCAACTGCAACATCCGCTTCATCATTATTTGTGGAGCTGAGTCAAGGGGCCACCTGCCCGGCGATACTATTCTGGCTCTACATAAGAATGGAATAGATGAGCAGGGAAGGATCATAGGCTCGAGGGGTGCCATTCCCTTCATTCAAAACCTGCCGCGAGAGGCGATCCTGCGCTTTCAGGATCAGGTGCAGATCATAGATCGCACGGGCCTCGATGATATCGCGCAGATCGAGGAGCAGATCTGCAAGTACAGCCTGCTGGGCGAGCAGCTCGGCCCGTACCCTGCCGAGCCCATCTATATTGTGAAGAGAAAAGCGCGGGCGAAGGAGGTCTGCTCCGGCTCTGGTGATCTGTCTTTGGGGTGCGGAACTGTCATGGATGCATCAGCCTGGCTGGTTATGCAGGAGGTATGACGCATGTTTAGATTCAGCAGAGAGCAGTCCGTGGTCAATATAGGGGGCGTTAAGATAGGAGGCCAGCCTGGAGAGCTGCCCACAGCCCTCTGCGGAACCATCTTCTATCAAGGCCAGAGGATTGTTCAGGATGAAGAGAAGGGGCTGTTCGACCATGCCAGGGCTGAGCAGCTGATCGCCCGTCAGGCGGAGCTGGCAGAGGAGACAGGCTGCCCGGACGTCCTGCATATATATGCCCGGAGCATCCAGGCAGTGGAGAGGTATCTCGACTTCTCCGACGGAGTGTGGAGTGGCCCGCTGATCATCGATTCAGCCGATTCAGCCACGCGAGCCGGAGCGGCCCAGATGGCCACTGAGCTGGGATACGCCGACCGGACGGTATATAACAGCCTGAGCCTCGCCACTGAGGAGGAGGAGGCAGAGGCGATCAGAGAATCTGATATCGATTCTGCGATCATCCTGGCATATAATCCAGCCGAGCCAGGAGTTGACGGATCTCTGGCCGTTCTGGAGACGGGTGGCCGGGTGATGGAGGAGGGCCTCCTTCCCAAGGCCGCCGGGCTTGGCCTGGCCAATCTGCTCATCGACCCAGGGGCCATGCCGCTTGGCAGCGGAGCAGGAGCAGCTCTGCGCTTCTCTGTTGTGGCCAAAAGCCGCCTCGGCCTTCCAGTGGGCTCTGGAATTCACAATGCGGTTTCGGCCTGGCAATGGCTGTCTGCAAAGGACAGGACGGCAAAGAGGTGCTGCGATGCGGCAGCTGCAGCCATGCAGCTTCTCTCGGCAGCCGACTTCCTTCTATACGGGCCCATTGAGAGCGCCGAGTTCATATTTCCCGCAGCTGCCATGGCAGACATACTCGTAGCCGAGGCGGTGGCCGGCCTGGATGTGGAGCCCGCCGCCTGGCATCCAGCCAATAAGCTGGTCTAGTCCAGGTGCTTGCTGAACACATCTCTGTAGAGCCTCTTTACATTCTCCTGGGTCTTTGCCATCTCAGGAAATCCCCGGAAACTCATAGCAGCCTGCACATCATCTGGCAGATTCAGCCGGTACTGGCTGCGGGAGAGAAACCAGCCCTGCCTCGCATAGTAGCGAGAGAGGTACTCCTGCTCGGTCTGGCCCGGCGTAGGGATGAACAGGCCGTGCCTTTTGTCCAGCTCCGCCATCTCCATCATAGTGGTATAGCCCGACCTGGTGATGATGAACCTGGCCCGGTTCATGAGGGCAGCCTTATCCTCGGAGGAGACGTAGGAGTGCACTGTGGTCATTTCATCGATCTTTTCGTGCCTCTCCTTCTGGGGGCTGCCCAGGAGGACGGTCTTTTCCCCGGGAAGGGCAGCGATCTGCCTGAGGACGATCTCCTCCAGCCTGCTCCTCTGCGGCTCGGGGCCGGAGACCACAGCCAGATAGTCCAGGTCCTCGGCGACCTGCAGCTTTCTGGTGCTGGTCAGAATTCCTGCATAGTAGGCTCTAATGTTGGTTCTTTTTATGGAGGAGCGGCAGAGCTTTCCGCTCAGGTTCTTACTGCCGTCTGATTTGCGATCGATATTTTTGGGATCTATGTCAGGTACGATCACGCCCCTGAATTTGCCGTGAAAGAAGCTGTTGAAGGGCATTGTCAGAAGCTCAAAAGGATAGAGGTAGCCGGGCAGGCTGTAGCGGAGCTGGTGGGTGATGAAGTAGCTGGGAGTCCTGCTGCTGTAGACGCACATGCGATTGTCGCTGATGATAAGGTCGAACTTGTTCTCTGATTCAATCTGCTCCATCCTCCTTCTCTCTGCGGCAAAGGCGCTGAGGACAGAGGGGATGCCGGCGATGAATGCCGGCAAAAAGAAGCGCGAGTCGCTGTATGGCGCGGGGTAGTCTTTGAAGACCAGGAAGTTGCACTCAGGGCACTCTCTTTGCAGCAGTGCCAGTGCGTTTCCGCTGCTGCCCACTGTGACGGTATGCCCATGGTGCAGCAGCTCCTCTATAATTGGAATGTCCCTGGTGCTGTGGCCCAGCCCCCAGTTCAGAGGGCTGACAAATACATGCCCCATGGATCAGAGCTAGCATCTGAGGATAATATAAATCATTTGGCAGATTTGGCGGAATCAGTGCCAGGAGAGGTTGAAGCCGATCAGGTAGAGTAGAGCGATGAGAGCCGGCTGGTGAATCAGGTAGACCGCAAGGGAGTGTCTGCCAAGCATGGCAAGCACCCTCACAGGGGCGAAGCTCTCCCAGTCAGGCAGGCGAATCTTGCGCTGGAAGCCCGGGTAGAGCAGGTCTCCCAGGGCCGCTCCAATCAGCACCACCCCAAACCAGGGAACGACGGGGGTGTAGTCCACAGAGCAGTAGCCGGGCGGAGATAGCCCAAGCCAGAGCAGCCACGGATGGCCGACGGAAAGAGCGGGCAAATACAGTCCGGCCACTATTATCAGCATGCCAAATATGAAGTTGTTCCTGCCCATGCCCAGAAAGGGATAGGCGAAAAGCAGAGAGATGGCTATGAGGTGCAGAGCCCCGAAGGCTATGAAGCACTCTCCCAGAAAGTGATATGTGACAACGGAGATACCCATGGCCAGGAGCAATATGAAAAGAGCCCTTTCCGCGAGATGTAAGAGGTAGCCGGACTTCTGCCCGGAAAGCCTGGACCGGCTGCGGCTGAGTGTGAGGGATAGGCCGGCCAGGAGCAGGAAGAGCGATAGAGTGATGCGGGCGGCTGCGAGGGCAGGTCCTGAGGCGACATCTATCCGGTAGATTTGAAAGTAGTTGAGGTCAAATGCCAGATGGTAGAGGACCATAGAGACGACTGCTGTGCCTCTCAGCAGGTCCACCTCCCAAAAGCGATACTGCATAGAAAAAAATGGAAGGCTGGAAGCTGGCGGATAGACAATCCTTTAGAGGATTATCTCAATGTCAAGCTCCTCTGCCAGTTCCTTGTAGCGGTTTCTGATGGTGACCTCGGTTACTCCCGCCACGTCGGCCACCTCCCTCTGCGTCCTTCTGTCACCGCAGAGTATGGAGGCAATGTAGATGGCGGCTGCAGCTACGCCCGTGGGCCCGCGCCCGCTGGTAAGCTCCTTTTCCGCTGCCTGGCGCAGGATCTCAATTCCCTTGGCCTGCACCTCGCCCTTCAAATTCAGGCCGGAGCAGAAGCGGGGGATATAGTCGATTGGGCTTGTCGGCATCAGCTTCAGCGCCAGCTCGCGGGATACAAAGCGATACGTTCTGCCGATCTCTTTTCTGGAGACCCTGGACACCTCTGCGATCTCATCCAGAGTGCGGGGCACATTGCACTGGCGGCAGGCTGCATAGAGAGCTGCGGCTGCCACGCCCTCAATGCTCCGACCGCGAATGAGGTTTTTGTCCACGGCCTTTCTGTAGACCACTGCTGCGGTCTCACGCACATTTCGAGAGAGGCCTAGGGCCGAAGCCATGCGGTCCAGCTCAGAGAGCGCAAAGGCCAGGTTTCTCTCAGTGGCATTGCTGACCCTGATGCGCCTCTGCCACTTTCTCAGCCGGTACAGTTGCGCCCGGTTCTTGGAGGATATCGTCTTGCCGTAGGAGTCCCGGTTTCGCCAGTCGATCATGGTGGAGAGGCCCTTGTCGTGGATGGTGTATGTCATTGGAGCGCCCACCCTCGACCTCTTCATGCGCTGGTCGTGGTCGAAGGCCCTCCATTCCGGTCCCTGGTCTATGAAGTTCTCATCTATCACGAGGCCGCAGTCGGAGCAGACCAGCTCCGCACGCTCATAGTCGCGCACGAGGGTGTGGCTTCCGCACTCCGGGCACTCCACAGTGAACTTCTCAAACTCGTCTACCTTCTCCTTCTCGTGTTTGAGCCGGGTCCTCTCCTTCAGCTTCTCCGGCTCTACCCTCTCTATCTCTCTAAGCTTCTCTATCTCTTCCACTTTCCATCTCTCCCCGACGCCTCGTCGGTGTAAAGCTTCCATCCGACGTAGGCAGCGGCATCTGCTCCTCTATTTGGTCGAACGATGATGTATGGATGGCTGACCGGCCCGAATATATCGAAAACCCTTCCCACACGCGTCCTCTTTTTATCAACTGCCCAGGAACCCACCCTGGGGATCTCTGCAATCTGCTCGCTTTGGACAATTAATTTATTTTGTACTACATGAAGAGCGGTGCCTAATCTCTTCAAGAGGCCACCTCATCTATATAGATGCAGAACTACTATTTAAGCCTTCCGAAAACCATTTATGTATGACTGCCTTTGTAAAGGCTTATCATCCCGGGCAGGCAAATATAGAGCCGATGTTCGAGCAGCTTCCCACCGTCCCAACCTCCCAGGAGCTTTTGGATAAGGCCTTCCGCAGAGCATCCCGGGCCGATGATAATGAGTCCATGGTACAGAACGCCGGAAATATCCTCTCCGATAATCTCTCCAACCTGGTGCGCAAGTTTCCCTCCTTCGAGCGTCTTCCACCATTCTACAGGGAGATGGCAGATGTCATGGTGGGCGAGGACCGCCTGAGAATCAGCCTCTCCCGCCTGGGCTGGGCCTCAAAGCAGATACGTTTGATCACAAAGGAGTTCAAGCGCTCCCGTGGCCAGGACAGCTCTGCCGCCCGGAGGTCCGCCTTCGGCCGCTTCTCCTCTGTGATCGGGTCCATTGAGAAGGACCTGCTCTTCCTCAACGAGGCCAGAAACCTGCTGCGCCACATTCCCACAGTGGATGCAAGCCTGCCCACCATTCTCATCGCCGGCTATCCCAATGTGGGCAAGTCCAGCTTCATCGTCCGGGTGACAGGAGCCAGGCCGAAGATCGCCAGCTATCCCTTTACCACGCGGGGAATCTTCGTAGGCCATTTCTCCCGGGGGGAGATGAGGTATCAGGTGGTGGACACGCCGGGCCTCCTGGACAGGCCGATGCAGGAGAGAAATGAGGTCGAGAGGCAGACGGTTGCCGCCCTCAGCCACCTGCAGGGGGTGGTGCTCTATATCGTGGACCCAAGCGAGCACTGCGGCTTTCCCCTGGCCTCCCAGCTCTCCCTGGCGGCTGACCTTAAGGAGTGGATAAAGCTTCCCATGCTGGTTGTGGCCAATAAATCAGACATGGACGCAGAGGAAAGAGGTAAGGATTTCAGGCTGAAGATGTCCACAGAAAGCGGAGAGGGCGTGGATGCCGTGCTGGAAGAGCTGATCGGCATGCTGCAGGCCCCATAAAAATAGAATTCATAGCCTCTGCTTTATGATATACTCCACCAGCTCCCGTGAGAGCCCGGTCTCGCGGGACACGGCTCTGGCGATATCGCCCCTACCGGCACCGCTGGCGGCAAGCCGGTCGATCCTCTTGAAGACGACATCATCTATATTGTAGTATTCATCTACGTCCTTTCTGTGGCCCCAGACGTCGCCTTCCAGGAGTTGCACGCCCTGAATGGCCAAGAACATCTCGCTGGCCCTGGAGATCGTCCTCCTGTAGGAGGCGGGCACCTGTACCATTCTGATGCCGGGGCAGCTCTGCATCAGCCTGAATACATCGGTGTTCGCCGCCCGGAAGGCCAGGTGCACTATCTGTTCGTTTCGGTTCAAGTCTCCAATCTCTTTCCTGGAGCTGACAACTCTTAGCTTCATCGATACCCACACCGTCAGAAAGAAGCACTGACAGTTTTAACAATCTTGCATTGATCTGTAGGCATATAAGTCTATTGTATGAGAGGCAAAATTGCTTGAGTCAGACAATACAGGCGTCTTCTTCAAGTCTGCAAAAAATGAGAAGAGGAATAGGCAACTGGCTTTGCCAGCTGGAGCATTTTGAATATATTTTTTTATATCAATCCTGCGCGACGGCCAGGCACAGAATGTGGATTTGCTCGAAGAAGAGACTCTCGCTTGCCACGATCCGGGCGTTGAGGCCTGCGGCTGCCGCCGTCTCCAGCACTTCGGATAGACCTGTCAGGCTGGATACGGCCAGCAGCGCCCGCCCTCCGGGCAGAAGGTGCGCCGGCAGGTCCCGTATAAATCTATCTACCGTCTCCCGGCCGCTAGCCCCGCCGTCCAGTGCCCGGTCTATCCACCGGCCCGTCCGCTCCTCCGGCTTCGTGGGAAGATAGGGGGCATTGAAGAGCACCAGATCAAAGCGGCCTTTAATGCCTGAGAGGAGATCTGCACGAACGACCTCGACTCCAGCCGCCTTCGCCGCATGTACTGCATGGGGATTGATATCCGTAGCTATGACCCTCCGGACGCTGCCGGCCAGCTCCTGACTCACGAACCCGCTGCCGCAGCCGATCTCCAGGACGCTGTCCGCCGGTCTGGCCGCGGCCCGTGCGGCGGCCAGGAGGAGAAATGTATCCTCGGCGGGAGGATAGACCTCGTCGCGGTCGTAGGCTGGAGAGGAGGTGGGCATGGACAGAAATTGCTGCGTTCTGAGGAAGATAAGCTTTGGCTATGGAGTGAATTTGCATGGCCGAATTTCTCGTGCAGCATCAGCCTCACGTCACCAGGTACACTGCCGCTACTATCGTGTAGAGTCCTCTCATGTGGAGTCCTCTCAGCAAAAGCTAAATAGATACGCCTGCAGTACCTCACTCGATGTTCTCCGGCTGGAACGAATACCATCTTATCAATGATCAGCTTGCGGCCCTTGCAGGGACTCTGCCCGACTCTTCCATGGGGGAGATAATCGGCTATGCGCTCTCCTCTCCGGGAAAGAGGGTCAGGCCCCTCATACTGCTCTTCTCCGCTCAGGCCTTCGGTGCGGCCGCCAGCCGGGCCATGGACGCTGCCGTAGCCGTTGAGCTGGTTCATGCCGCCTCCCTGGTGCATGACGACATACTCGACCTGGGGGTAGAGAGGCGGGGCGCACAGAGCGTCTTTGAGCGCTACGGGCCTGAGGTGGCGCTGCTCGCTGGCGACTGGCTTATATCGCGATCTATCGACATGGTATCCGGCTACAGCCAGCCGGTGATCAGGGCTTTCTCCCGGGCCTGTATGGACATGGCTGAGGGGGAGCTTCTAGATATGTCGGCTGCCAGCAGCCCTGACGATTATTACCAGTGCATATCCAAGAAGACCGCCGCCCTTTTCTCGGCATCAGCCAGGATGGGAGTGCTCATCGCAGGGGGGAGCAGCCGGGACGTGGCCTGCTTTGAGAGCTACGGCCGGCATCTGGGGCTGGGCTACCAGGTTCTGGATGACCTGGAGGAGTTTTTGGGGCTGGACCAGGGCAAATCATCTCAGAAGACATCCGTCACCCTCCCCAGGATCTATAGCAGTCTGCCGGCTGCAGATGCGCCTTGCAACAGGTGCATTGAGACCATCGAGGATCACAGCGCCGCCGCCAGGGCAGCTCTCAGCAGGGCCGCAGGCCGGGAGGATATGAAGCTCCGGCTGGCGGCCATAGTGGAAGAGATGACCCGCCGGGGGCTTATGAGATGCAAATTGCAAAAAAGCCTCTGCTGAAGATCGATGCATACCCGGGCGAGGACGGAACCGGCATCCGCCTGAAAGGCCGTGGGCCCCTGGCGCCACTGGCGGGGCCGGTCATGGGCAGGATCAATAAGATCTTCGCATATGAAAAGCCCATCTTCCCCGGCCCGGGCCAGTTCATATTCTCCACATGGATTCCGCCTGCGCCGAGCCTTGCGTTCGACCGCATGCTCTCCGCCCAGATAGGGGCTCTGACCCGCAGGCCGGTGCCCGATCAGTTCTCCATAGCCGTCATGAGGGCCTGCCCAAACAACTGCATCCACTGCAGTGCCCCTTCCCGGCAGGGGGAGATTTTAGAGGGCGGTCTCGTGAAGAGCACACTCTCCCAGGCCATGGACCTGGGCTCCTACCTGATCACATTCGACGGAGGCGAGCCCATGCTGAGGCGGGACCTGCCAGAGCTGGTTGCTTCAGTGGATGCCCGGGCCATTGCCACATCCTTTACCAGCGGCTATCACCTCACCACAGATATGGCAAGACGGCTCAAGCAGGCCGGACTTTACGCGGTGCGCATCAGCATAGACAGCCCCGACGAAAAGGAGCACGACCGGGTGCGGGGCCGGGAGGGGGCCTTCCGCGATGCCCTCACCGGTGTGAAGAATGCTCTCGATGCCGGCCTGCTTGTGGACCTGTTCATGGTCACCTCCCCCCACAACATCGACCAGCTGGAGGAGGCTTTCTCCCTCGCTGTGCGGCTCGGCGCTCACGAGCTGTCCCTCTACGAGATCGTGGCCGTTGGCCGCTGGGCCTCTCACGAGGACGAAGTGCTAACCGACGGGGACGTGGCCAGGCTGGAGAGATTTCACAGGGCGAAGAACCGCTCGGACGGGCCGAGGGTCACGGCTCTGCCATACCTGCTGGGGCAGGAGATGTTCGGCTGCTTTGCAGGCAGAAGGTGGATTCACGTGGACGGAGCCGGGCAGGCCCTGCCATGCGCCTACATGCCCATCTCCTTCGGAAACATCCAGGATGAGAGCCTGAGGAAGATCTGGGAGAAGATGACCGCCTATCCGTGGTTTCACTGCAGGTGCTCCTGCCAGATGAGGGACCGGGCGTTTAGAGAGGCGCACAGCAGGATGCTGTCTCCTTAAATGCCCAGCGCCAGTCGCAGCGTATTTCGCACCGCCGGCGCGAGTCCCAGGGTGAGGAGGGTGAGCGTGATCAGGCTTTTTGCCGGAGAGCTCTCCATCTCTCTGTCGATCAGATATAGGGCGGGCAGGAGCACTATCATCTTCAGGGGAAACATGACTGCCGCAGTGCCGGAGAGGTTGATAAGGGCCGTTGGGACCACATGCTTTTCGTAGTAGCCGAACCAGTCCACTCCGAAGTAGGTTGAGCTGGCGTCAAGCAGATGGGCGTAGATGACAATCATATTGAACGGGTCCCGCAGAAAATGAAGGGCGGACAGGCGGCTTCGCAGCAGCCAGAAGGCCGCAGCCAGGGCTGAGCCCAGCAGGAAGACGGCGGGTATGACCCAGCCGTTCACAGGCTCCATGGCAGCGAGCACCGCCAGATTGCCGGCCACCCAGATGCCGCCCAGGGTGGCATAGGGGGTGTGGTATCCTTCGCCCCAGATCCTGCGAGTGGCGAGCAGACAGGCGGCCGTCACAAGGAAGACCAGGAAGAAGATGATGGGGGTGATGAGCAGGTACCGCCATGGCGCGGCCACCATCTCCGCGTCCTCGATCACCCGCAGGCTGGAGCCTGCCAGGATGTAGGGAAGGCTGGCCAGAACCAGCCTGCCGTCCATGACGACTCCCCACCGGGGCAGAAGCCACATCAGCGCCAGTAGGGACAGGCAAAGGAGGGCTGCCCAGGTGACGGTATCCACGGGATTGTAGGATGTGTCGTGGATTATGGGGTCTATGTAGTATCTCTGCAGGAGGGCAGCCGCGTCGAGCACATCAGATCAAATGCCATCCTCATATTTCAGGAGTTGCCCGCAAACCGCCTGGACCATCCATTTGCGGCGGAAAGTATTTATATGGCAAAAGTAAAGTGAGCCATGTCCGTTTTCTGATTTTAGTTGAGGTAGTTAGATGGTCGAGGTGTTCAAAGGTACAACTACGGTAGGTGTACTCTGCGATGAAGGTGTGGTCCTTGCATCGGAGAGCCGTGCTACCATGGGCAACTTCATAGCCAGCAGCACCGCCAGGAAGATCTATCAGGTAGATGACCTGATCGGCCTGACCACCGCAGGATCTGTGGGAGATGCTCAATCTCTGGTCCGCATGGTCCAGGTGGAGGCAAGGCTCTACAAGATGCAGAGGGGCGAGGGTATGACTGTCAAGGCCATCACATCCATGCTGGCCAATATCCTGTCCTCCCGCCGTTACTATCCGTTCATGGTCCAGCTCATCATGGGGGGCATGGACAGATACGGCCCCAGGATCTACTCCCTCGATGCCCTGGGCGGGCAGATCGAGGAGCGCAGGATAGTCTCCACCGGATCTGGATCGCCCATAGCCTATGGCGTCCTGGAGTCCCAGTACAGAGAGGGCATCAGCCTGGAGGAGGGGACGGAGCTGGCAGCCAGGGCAATTCACAATGCCATGAAGCGGGACTCGGCTTCTGGCGACAGGATCGAGCTCGTCAGAATCAGGGACAAATACGAGGAGGTAGGCGAGCCGGAGTATTCGGAGATCATGAAGCGACTTTAAATCTTTTTTGGATGTGTTCTATTGTCTGTAGAGGAAGTACTTTTTGAGCTCAAACGCAAGGTGCAGAGCAAGTTGCCGCCGGACATAAGCGTCACGGGGCTGGAGTTCGAGGGGCCGGAGCTGGTGATCTACACCGATGAGCCGAGGAAGCTGGCCGACGACGGAGAGATCATAAGAAACCTGGCCAAGGAGCTGCGAAAACGGGTTGTGGTGCGCCCGGACCTCAAGGTTCTGGTCGATCCTGAGGTGGCCATCGGCAAAATTGCCGAGGTGGTGCCCAAAGAGGCCGTCCTCACCAACTACTACTTCGACGGCGAAACGGGCGAGGTGCAGATCGAGGCTGAGAAGCCCGGGCTGGTCATAGGCCGGCACGGGGCAACTCTTCGCGAGATCACCAAGCTCATCGGCTGGACTCCCAAGGTGGTGCGGACCCCTCCCGTGCGCTCCACCACCATTGCAAATATCAAAGACTACCTGAGAAGCGTGCAGAATGAGAGAAAGAATATACTGCGCACTGTAGGCCGGAAGATCCACAGGGACATAGCCTCTAAGGACCAGTGGGTCAGGATATCCACACTGGGAGGCTGCCGTGAGGTAGGCCGAAGCTGCATGCTCCTCTCCACCCCCGAGTCGCGAATCATCATCGACTGCGGCATAAACGTGGGGTCTGACGATTCAGCGACTCCCTATCTCTATGTCCCTGAGGTTTATCCCTTAAGCCAGATCGATGCCGTGGTCCTCACCCACGCCCACCTGGACCACGCCGGCCTGGTTCCCATGCTCTACAAGTACGGCTACGACGGGCCCATATACTGCACTCCGCCCACCCGCGATCTATTCGTGCTTCTTCAGCTGGACTATATCGAGGTGGCAGGCCGCGAGGGAAAAAGGCTGCCTTACGACTCCTCTATGATTCGCGAGGCCCTCAAGCACACCATCACCCTCAATTACGGAGATGTGACAGACATCGCCCCAGATACCAAACTCACCATGCATAACGCCGGCCATATCCTGGGCTCCTCCATCGCCCACTTTCATATCGGAGACGGACTGTATAATGTGGCCTTTACAGGTGACTACAAGTTCGAGAGGACCAGGCTTTTTGATCCGGCAGTCTGCACCTTCCCCCGCCTGGAGACACTGGTCACCGAGGCCACCTACGGCGGGTCAAATAGCATACAGCCCTCACGCAAGGAGGCGGAGGTCAACCTGGTCAAGGTTGTCAAGGAGACCATCAGCCGGGGCGGAAAGGTCGTCATCCCGGCCTTCTCTGTGGGGCGCAGCCAGGAGGTTATGGTAGTCCTGGAGGAGGCCATTCGAAAGAAGGTGATAGACGAGGTCCCGGTCTGCCTGGACGGGATGATCTACGAGGCGACGGCCATTCACACCACATATCCCGAATACCTGAACAACGACCTGCGAGACCTCATATTCCACAAGGGCATCAACCCCTTCCTGGCAAGTGCTTTGTGCAGGTGGAGAGCCCCAAGCAGAGGACGGAGATAATCGAAGGTCCTCCCTGTGTGATACTGGCCACCAGCGGCATGCTCAACGGCGGGCCGGTTCTGGAGTACCTCAAGCGGCTGGGGCCGGATGACAGGAACACCCTGGTCATTGTGGGTTATCAGGCAGAAGGGACGCTTGGCCGGCGCATCCAGAAGGGATGGAAGGAACTGCCCCTCTCCGTAGAGGGAAAGACCCAGACGGTCAAGATAAACCTGGAAGTGATCACAGTGGACGGCTTCTCCGGCCACTCCGACCGCCAGCAGCTCATGGAATACTTAAGGCGCATCTATCCCAAGCCAGGCAGGGTTTTAACCAATCACGGCGATGAGGGCAACTGCCTGGACCTGGCCAGCTCCATCTACAAAAGATACAGAATTCCGACCATGGCCCCGATGAACCTGGAGACGGTAAGGCTGGTTTAATCTATTTACTTCAAAAGCTTTATCAAATCAAACAGATAATACCGAAGCGAGGTTCTTTGTGACGGGAAAGAGAACGCGGATCATCAATGATCCATCGGATCTGGTCCCATTGTTGCAGGCATTCGGCTCAGATCTGCACAAGAGGGTCTTCGATGAGCTGAGCCGGGAGTGGCGCACGGAGAGGGAGCTGGCAGAGCTTATCGGAGATGAGGCCAGCGTCCACAGGAGCGTGGCCATACTCAGGAAGAGCGGCCTCGTCGAGACAAAGTGGAGGGTTCCAGAGCCCGGGGCCAGCCCGGAAAAGGAGTACCATTCCACCTACTCAAGGGTGCAGGCCAGCTTCGGGGCCACCATGGAGGATTTGAGCGAGCTGATCAGCCTCACATTCATGTCCGATGAGGAGCTGCGATCTGTGACAGAGAGACTGGTGAAGATGGTAAACGACGGAAACAACAGCCTCTCCAATCTCTCCCGTGAGACGGGCCTCTCCCAGATATTCATTCGCGGTGTGGCCAAGAGGGCGGACGGCCTGGCAGTGAGGGGCCAGCGCATCGAGCCCTATGTTGAGGACTTTTAATGGTCAACGTCCTGCAGAGCAAACGAGAAAGCTCTCGTTTTCAGATTCTGGTTGAGATCGCCGCACACCAGCCCAATCTCCGGCAGAAGGAGGTGGCAGAGAGGCTGGGTGTCACTCCCCAGGCCATATCAGAGTATATCAAGGAACTGGTGGCGGACGGCCTGGCCACAACTGACGGGCGGATGCGCTACAGCATCACCAAGGAGGGGGTGGAGTGGCTGCTGGAGAGCGCCGCAGAGCTGAAGCGATATGCGCGGGTGGTGATGGAGGAGATCATCAGCCACGTATCCGTCTGGACTGCCATAGCGGAAGCCGACCTGGCGGAGGGCGAGCGGGTGTCCCTTGAGATGAGGGCAGGGCTCCTTTACGCGGGAAGGAGGGAAGGGCTGGATGCCAGCGGCGTGGTCATCGCCGATGCTCTTGCCGGGGAGGATGTGGGTGTCTCAGACCTGCGCGGTCTGATCGGGCTCGATGAGGGAAGAATTCACATCTGCAAGGTGCCGCGGATTCAGAACGGCGGGTCCCGCAATGTCGATATCGGGCTTTTGAAGAGTATTCTCTTCGATCAGCCGGGTTCGGGTGAGAGGATGGTGGGATGCCTGGGAATTGAGGCGCTGGTAGCCCTGCGGAAGGCAGGACGTGAGCCGGATGTGATCTTCGGGGCCAAGGAGTTCTCTGTTGAGGCTGCCTATCACGGCATCAGCTCAGTCATTGTGAGCGTGGACGAGCAGATTCCGGGCCTTCTCACCCGGCTGGAGTCGGAGGGCCTCAAGTACGAGCTTATCGATCTGGCGAATGGGTGAATTAAGAGATAAATGTCCTTTCAGGTTCTGGCCCAGGCGGACAGGTCCCGCATAATGCTCTTGCCCCAGAGCGGCAGCAAAACCCTCTTTGCGGGCTATCTGCGGCTCAGGGACATGCCACAGGGGCCGCGGGTCTTCAAGTTCCTGGTCAAGAAGGAGTCGGAAGCGGAGAGGTTTCTCCCGCCAGAGGATGCGATGCGCATGCTAAGGCGTGCCGGAGCCATTTACCTGGCCCGGGGCGAGCCCGTCATGGAGAAGAAGTTTTTGGAGCTTCTAGACTCCTACCAGCTGGGATATCGATTTGTGAATGTCTGCCACCACTGTTTGGGAGAGAGCCGGGTCACATACGTGGACGAGAGTGCCATAGTCTACAAGGGCCGGCATATCTGTGAGAACTGCGCTGCTGCGGAGCTGCTCCGCGAGGCAGACTTTCACGGGCTGGGGAGGGGGGCAAAGGCCCATCTGGCCAGGATTTTGAAGCAGAGACGGAATCTGGACGACGTGGTGGGGCTGCTCTCCCTGCAGAGGCTGGAGCCGGAGCTGACACGCTTTGACACCATCCCTGCCAGCCGTGAGGAGCCGACTCTATCCCTGGAAGACGTCGCCCTGCCGGAGCCCCTCAAGAGGGTGCTCTCCACGAGGCTCACCCGGCTACTGCCAGTTCAGTCCAGGTCCGTCAAGGCTGGCCTGCTGGAGGGCAGAGACCAGCTGGTCGTCTCAGCCACGGCCACCGGAAAGAGCCTGATTGGGGAGATGGCCGGGATCAAGAACCTTCTGGAGGGCAGGGGAAAGCTGCTCTTCCTCGTCCCCCTCGTGGCCCTGGCCAACCAGAAGTTCGATCAGCTATCCGCCTACAATGCCCTGGGCTTTCGCACATCCATCCGCGTCGGAGTCAGCCGCATCCGCATGGGAAAGGGCAGGAGGATCCCCCAGAGCCTTGACGCAGACATCATAGCAGGCACATACGAGGGGGTGGACCAGGTGATCCGCACAAAGAAGAGCCTGGGCCGGGTTGGAACTGTGGTCATCGACGAGGTGCATATGCTTGAGGATGCGGAGCGTGGGCACCGGCTGGCTGGCATGATAGCGCGGCTCAAAAACGCTGCGCCCCGGGCCCAGTTTATATTTCTCTCTGCGACTGTGGGCAATCCCTCCGCCCTGGCCAGCCGTCTTGGAGCGGAGCTGGTGGAATACGAGGTGCGGCCGGTGCCCATCGAGCGGCATCTCATCTTCTCCTCCGGGCAGCAGAAGAGAAAGCTCCTCCGGCATCTGTCCAGGCAGGCCCAGGCCATGACATCGTCCACCGGATACCGGGGCCAGACCATCATATTCACCAACTCCCGAAAGAACTGCTATGCTCTGGCCGATGCCATACCCGGCGCCGCTGCCTACCACGCCGGCCTGCAGTACGAGCAGAGAAAGAAGATCGAGATGCTGTTCGGCCAGGGGAAGGTTCATACAGTTGTCACCACTGCAGCTCTCGCCGCCGGCGTGGACTTTCCAGCATCGCATGTGATCTTCGAGTCCCTGGCCATGGGCATCGAGTGGCTGAATGTGCATGAGTTCAATCAGATGCTGGGACGGGCCGGCCGGCCGGGCTATCACGACAGGGGTCTGGTCTACATTCTGGCAGAGCCAGGCCGGCGCTTCTCCTCAGGACGTGGCGAGTCTGAGGACGAGGTGGCCCTGGCGCTGCTGCACGGCCGGATGGAGGATGTGGCGCCGCAGTTTGAGGAGGCTCAGCAGCATGAAGAGGTGCTGGCCAATGTCGTAGCCGCCCGCTCCAGAGCGGAGCTCTCAAGGCTTCATTCACTGACTGTGGGCCTGGATGACCTGGATAGCTCTCTTTCCGCCCTGGAGAGGGAGGGGCTGGTCAGGGGGGCCTCTGCCACCCGCCTCGGCGAAGCGGCAGCGGCGCACTTCCTCGGCCCGGAGCAGGTGGCCACGATCACCCGTCTGCTGGGCAGGGGGAGAGCCCCTGAGGAGGTGGCGGTGGAGCTGGAGGGCTTTGAGGACCTCTACCTCAAGTTCGCAGATCGCATCTCCACCAAATTGCATATGCAGATCTCCCAGAGGGCCCTGCACGGCTCCTTTTTGGACCTGCTCTCCAGCGCCGACATGAGGGAGCTGGAGGGAAAGCTGCAGAGGTACTGCCTGGACTTTGCCCGCGACTTCCTGCGTTGCACCTGCGACGACTCCCCCTACTGCGGCTGCGTGCAAAAGGGCATATCGCTTCGCATACTGGAGCTGCGGGAGGAGGGAAAAAGCCCGGACGAGATAATACAGTACTTCTCAGATCGCTACGGTATGTATGCCTACCAGGGAGACCTCATAAACTGGCTCGACCAGATGGTGCGCTACCTGGAGGCCATCGAGGCTGTGGCCGTGGTGCTGGGCAGGGAGGATGCAGCGCGGGAGGCGGCGGAGAGGCGGAGGCGGGTTGAGGGGGATTAGAGCTTTCCGTTAGGCGCAGCATCTCAACTCTTTGGGGATGCCGGCCTGCGCCGTCTGCAGACCTGCCGTCAGGCCATCCTCATCACAGGAGAGGCATTCCGGACCGTAATCTATCTTCGATTCAAAGATGGATTTGCCAATAATGATAATAGCATTCGAGTCTGCATAAAGCTGATCGCTGCTCTGTGTGGAGCTGCCTCTGACCTGTACCCTGGTGTTGAACAGGCCATCCCTTTCCGCCTCTGCCAGGAAGCTGATGCTCTTCTTCTTTCCGGCATCAATCTTCTTGATGCTCCACTTGATCTCGCTTCCCTGGCTTGCGCCGCTGTCTGTGCCTGCACCGCTCGCACCGCCTTCGCCCAGCAGGCTCGTGTTGCCGGAATCTGTTTGCAAGGGCTTTGTGGTGGAGTTGATGAACCTCATTCCCGGTGGCAGCAATGCTGTAACGTTTGCACTGATGTTATAGTCCGCCGAGTTATTTGTTTTGAATACCCCGCAGCTCTGCTGCGGGGTGCGCCGCCGCAATTTGACTGCGAAAAGAATCTAAATATGAACAAGTCAAGATAATTTTCACACGGCTCCGCACCCGTCACCGCCGTTATTGCTGAAATACGGCCTTCTCAGGCTGTTGGCCTGCTGCAGCAGCTCCTCGATCTTCCGGCTGTCGCAGGTGTCGATATCAATCAGATTATCGCTTCTCAGCAGGCAGGGCTTGATCCTCCCGTCCGATGTCACGCGCAGGCGGGTGCAGTTGGCGCAAAACTCTGTGTTGTCCATGGGCCGCACCACCTCCACCTCCGCCCCGTCCAGGAAGTACTTCTTGCGGCGGTGCATCTCTCTCACGCGAACGCGGTCCGCCCGGGCGGCCAGCCGGCGCTCTACCGCATCGATGTCCCCTGATATGCCCAGACCGCGCAGGTCGAGCAGCTCTATGAGCTGCAGGATCAGCCCCTTTTGCCTGGAGAATTCGATGAGGTCGGATATCTCGCCCTGGTTGTCTTTGAGCACAACGACATTCATCTTGATTGGGGCAAGACCTGCATCCATGGCGGCATCAATTCCCTTTACAACCCTCTCGAGGCCTCCCTCTCCTGCTCCGGTTATGGCCCGGTATGTGCCCGGCTGCAGTGAGTCCAGGCTCACATTGACCCGGTCCAAGCCTGCGGCTGAGAGGGCCTGGGCCTGATCTGCCAGAAGGATGCCATTTGTGGTCAGTGAGATATCCATCTCCTCCGGCATCTGCCCCAGCAAAGAGGGCAGGCTTCTGCGCAGCAGAGGCTCGCCGCCCGTGAACTTCAGAGAGCGCACCCCCAGCCGCGCGCCGGCCCGGGCAACACCCACAACCATCTCATCCGAGATCTCCCTATCCGGGCAGATCTCTCCCTCGTGATGGCAGTAGATGCAGGAGAGGTTGCAGCGGGGAGTGATTGCAATGCGCAGGCCGGTCACCTTGCGGCCAAAGGAGTCCACCATGGGGGTTTGCATGTCAGGCATCTCTCTCTTGCTGCTCGTATTATTAGTATTCGATCTCTCCCAGGCTGCGCTTGAGAAAGCTGAGCAGTATCATGGAGACGATCATGCATACAGCCAGGCCGGACAGTACCTCCTCTGCAGAGTATCTGTGCGCCTTCATGCCGTAGATTATTCCGCCCGAGATGAGGGTGAGCATCAGTGTGGCGATGAGAGAGACCAGCATTGACCAGAGGATAGAGCCCACCTCATAGCGCTCGAAGAATGAGGCTGAGAGGACGAAGGCTATGGCGGAGATGGTTAATATGATGGAGAAGGGAAGAGACGGTCCGTAGCGAAAGAGCTGGATCAGCCCCATGGCAAGGATCATCATCACCAGCGAAAGGAGGCCTGTCGCAAGAAAAGCCTTCACTATGAAGTTATCAAATCGCATCTCCACTTCAATGCAACCCCTGCCTTTATTGGACCGCATTGAATATAAAGATTCTGTTAAATAGAGGAGGGGGGCGCCGGCCCGTCTACTCCTTCCTGGGAAACTCGGCCTTCGCCGGGGTGTCAAAACAGGTGCAGTCGAATATGCCTGTTGCCGATTTGAACGGCTTCTTGTCCAGGCTGTTCATATCCGCGAATCCATTTGAGCAGCATGGCAGCCAGTCGTCGGCCTGATGATTGAGCTTGTACTTATATTCGTGGGAGATGTTCTTGGTTATGTAGTATGTTCCCCGGTAGTCCTCATCTATGAGTACGGCCTCGCTGCCATTCTTCCGGACTTTATCCAGCACGCCGACGTGGCCCAGTCCCGTGAAGGCAGCCTCAAAGTTCAAATTGGTCCTGGAGTCGCTATCTATTTTGGATTCGAAGATGTCGGACGAACTGGTGAGCTTCCAGTATAATTCCGCAGAGAGGTTCTTGCTGAGAGTGGTTGCATCTCTAAATTCGGCATTCATTGAGACGGCTGAGATATGGTTGAAAAGGGCGGTCTGCTCTGAGCCCCTGGAGTGGAATGTGATGGGAAGGGAGTACTTGCCAAGTTGCATGCTGGACGGCGCATAGGAATAATCCACGCCCTCCAGGAAGACGATGCCTCTGTCGCTTGTTTTGCTGTATTCGTCTTTTTTCTCATCATATTTGGCCCCGTTCCGGGTGTTCAGCTTTGAATCTGTAGCAAGGCTGCCGCTGCCGTGAGCAGTGTTGCTCAGGCTTAGATTTGTGACGTCCGTGCTCTGATATGTACTGAAAAATCCATTTCCATCCACATTTTGATCCATATGATAGATATATCTCATATCAAAGGTCGTATCTGTCTGGCCGCAGGACAGGCCTATGAGGACCATTGAGAGCAAAATTGCAGACGCAAGACATTTATTCCACTGGCTCAAATATCTCCCTCCATGAAACATAAGACTGATCCCATACCTTTTTCAAGGATTTATGAGACTTATCCTTTAGTATTTAAGGAGTTTTCGGAACGTAAATAAGAATTATAAATACGGATTTAAAATAAGTATCTTTGCTCTATATATGCTAAAAATTTCTACCGTATATAGCTGCCCTGATGGAGCCCGGGAAAGAAATAAATGCCAATTGAGGCTGGGCTGGAACTCACAGTATCATTTTCTAAAATATGATCTCAGGCCGCTCTGGGAAATCTATTTATACCATGTGAGAAGGAGATTATGAAGCGAATCTGAATTCAAATACTGAGGGATAATATGCTATCATCCATGATGAGCACAGTTAGCAGCACCATGAGCGCGACGAGCAGTGCTACAAGCACCATGAGCGCTGCAAGCACGACATCCGTTGTCAGCACATTTGCCACAATCGGAGTCTCGGATATCAGCATTGTGACTGTGGTCTGCCTCATTGCCCTGCTCAGCGCCTCGGAGATTCTATCTGCCTCATCCTGCTGGAACAAGCGCCTCTCTACTATGCTGAATGTTGCCATAGTGCCAATGGTACTCACTTTCTTCCTGATCGTGAGCTACAAGGTGATAGAGGTCCTCGGCACTTAGATGCTCGATCTATCTGCCGGGCATCGATAATCCCTCAGCAACTGTTTTTTCTTTCAGCATTTTCCTGCTCAGGTTCTCTGCCCTTCACCTCTTCCGTTCTCTCTCATGTCGCCTGTCTGTTCTTTCTCTTTAAAATATGGGCATAGAAGATATAGAGGAGGGCCGGCGCTGCGATCAAATAGACCAGTAGTCCGGGGTCGAGAGGAGTTATCAAAAATAGGGATATGTTGGTCACTCCGTGCGCGAGGGAGATGATGGGCAGGCTTTTTGTGAGCCAGAACAGCAGTCCGAAGACGGCCCCGGCGAATGTGACATAGAGCAGCTCCAGGGGCAGGTGATAGCCGCTGTGCATGAATCCGAATATGATGCTGGCGGTGACAAGCCCCGCCCTGGGGCCAAGCCTTGCCTCCATCATGCTCTGCAGGGAGGATCTGAAGATGAACTCCTCCACAACCCCTACGAAGAATATCATGGTCACAATTAGAATGAGGACGTCTTTGATGTTTGCCCCCGGCGTCAGGATTTGGGGATGGATCACATTGTACTCCCCCCAGCCCAGTGCCAAGCCCACGGATATGGCCAGGGGCAAATAGAACCAGAATTTTTCGAGGGTTAGTCCGGCCTGTTCCCTTCCTATAAAGCCCTCCTTGAGTATGAGGTATATGGGAATGAACATGGGGGCATAGACCATGGCGTACGAGTACAGCGTCAAACTGAAGAACACCGGCATGGCCACATTCAGGAGCCGGAAGAGTGGCAGGAGCATCAGGGCCGGGTAAATCCTGTTGTCTGCATATATGAATGAGAGTATGAGGATTATCAGGTTCAGAGCGTGAATTGGCATCGCAGCGCCCGGATCTCCGATGAAGATGAATATCTCAGCCAGTAGAACCAGTGCTACCGGGAATATGAGGTCGAGGCTGTATCTGGCGAGAAAATCGGTCTTCATCCTTGTATGGATCAATTCTTCTTACGGATTAACTTTTAGATCAATCCTGCGAAAGCCCTTCCATCTCTGCTGCGGCATTTTCCTGATCCGCCCGGGCGGAGTAGACTCTCTCCAGCAATCCCGCCAGATCCTCAATGCCCTCAATACCATCCTCGACAGGCCTGCCTTCGGATATGCGCTCGTAGACGACATCCCAGGTGGTGAAGGCATACAGGCGCATCACCGGCTCGCCTGCGGGCGTCTTTGCGATATCAGTCTCATAGAGCATCCAGCTGCCGTCCTCTTTCGCCACCTCGAAGTTCCTGGAGCACCCGCAGGCTCCGCCGCAAAGCTCTCCGCCGGCAAGATCTATGTAAAGGCGCGCCCAGGAGACGTATTTGGAGTAGCGGAGCACGCCCTCCCTGAGAACGGCAGGCCCCTCCCATCCGGATAATGGCTTCATCGGCTGGTAAATGCTCCTTCAGGATTAAGCCTCTTACGATGGATACAGGGCGGCCCCGCTGCCTAGCTGGTGGGGGAAGATCAAAAAAAGCTACGGCTGAGGATCGGCACGGCTCCATCAATTATATCGCTGCCTTTCCGGCCAGGCTCGGTCCGTCCTTTAACTATATGCAAGGCTAGCTTTTATGCAACCGTCCCTGGCATTCCGGATGCGGGCTGCAATTATCAAATGCCGGTGAGCGCCTTCTCAGGCCATCACCTGCTCCTTCAGGATATAGCGGATCAGGTCCTCGGATAGCTTTGTCTCCCTCTGCAGCCTCTTTACAGTCTCTTCAATGCTGCTTCCCTCCGCCATGAGCGCATTTATCCTGCTCACAACCTTGTCCCCAATGGTATAGTACTCATCTATGTCCTTCCTGTGGCCCCAGACGTCTCCCTTGAGAAGCTGCACTCCCTGGATCTCCAGGAATTGCTGGGCGGCCCTGGACATGGTTTCATGGTAGGAGGGCGGGATCTGCACGGCCTTGAGGCGCGGACAGGACTGGACCAGGTTCATGACATCCATGTTGGATGCCCGGAAGGCCAGGTGAACTAGCTGCTCATTTCGGTTTAGATCGGAGATCTCCTTCTTGGAACTTACAACCCTCAGCTTCATGGTTCTAACCAATGCTCTTAAAATATTTATAGATAATGGTAATCATAGTAATCCTTAATTAGATATACTGAAATGAGAAAGCTATCCCAAAGAATATTTATGCAAAGGCACTAAATGGCACAGATATCCGCAGATTTATGTCAATCAATAGAATATGTCTTTATGATACTATGATCTTTATATTTGAAAAGCCAGATCTCATCCAGCTAGCGCTTGTCTGTAATTTGCAGATATCACCACACGCTATGAAGGGACCTGGCTTTCCGAAAGCCCCGCACAGCCTCGGCGCAGTTGGAGAGGATATTTGCCGCCAGCTCCTGGCTCGGCCATGATCCCAGCCCGCAGTCCGGTCCAGTGGCAGCCAGCCGTTCGCCAAAAAGGTCATAGGCCCTCTCCAGCCGGTCCATCATCACCTGAGCTGTCTCAGTTTCCAGTATCTCCCTCTCCAGCCGGGCGGGGTCGTCCCATAGGTTGACGCCTAGCCTCTCATTCAGCCTGGCGGATATGGAGAGGATGTCCGTCCTGGCTATCCCCGCCCTCAGATAGCTGCCCGTATCCTCCAGCATCCTTCTGTCTATGAGCTGCAGATAGTCTGGATGGGCGGCGGACTCAATTCCCACGATGCTGATGCCCGGAACGGCAGCGCATGTACCGGCGAAGAGGGGGGAGTGCAGGTGCACCTCACAGTCCATGCCCCTGCAGGGTGCGCTGGCGATATCCAAAGCCCGCTTGATCTCGTCTTCTGAGAAGATGATGGCGGAGGATATCCCAAGGCTCGGCTCGTCCAGAGATGCCACGGACATCTTTTCCTCCTGCCTCGCCCTCTCCAGAAAGCGGGCTACGCTCTCAGCCAGAGCATAGAGGATGTCCGAATAGGCGGTGGTACCGAATGCGGATATGTAAAGCTCCAGCGGCCCGGTGACGCAGACCCTCACCTTCTGGCCGGCCGGAACTGCAGAAAGCTCAAGGATTCTCGCAAACTCCCTTTTTATGATGTATGGGCTCTCCGACTGCGTGGGGTCGGCGATCCCGTCCATGAACATGCGGATCATGTCCCTGAGCTGGGGATACGTGGGCGCCTCCACTCCCGCCCGCTTCTTCTGCTCCAGCACATCGCGCACGAGGTCAAGATACTGCTGCGCAGAGAGCCCCTTCAGGTGCACGCCTCTGGGAAGGGGAAAGCTTCCCACATCATCAAAGAATAATCCAGCATTTTTCTCTGCCATCATGGCCAACCATCTCCTGTCCTCGTGCCTCTCTCCCTCTTCACTTTTCGCCCCTCTTCAGATCTCCGCCTGGATAAATCGTTTCAGATATCCCTTGAGGGAATCGTACCTTCCATCGATCCTCTCATACACCTCATCAAGCTCGTCCAGGCGGGCCATGGCGGGGGGAAGGGGCGGATTGATACCTGTGGCCCTCACAACCTCATCCGGGAACTTGGCAGGATCGGCCGTCTCCAGCGATACGCATGGCCCGGCGTCGCCGCACTCCTCCAGATATCTGAGCAGCCCCGCCCAGGCCACTGCCCCGTGCGGCTCTAAAAGAACGCCATAGCGGATGTAGGCCTCCTTGATGGTTCGGCGGGTCTCTTCGTCTGTGACCGAAACGGCATAGAGGTCTCTGTGCATGGCCTGCAGATCGGGCATTTTTCTCACACCCCCCCTCTCGTCCATCTGCCCGCCGTAGAGGGAGAAGATCCGGGCCAGGTTGCTGGGGTGGCCCACGTTCATGGCATTGGAGATGCAGTTCTTGCTGGGGCTGATGGGCTCGTAGGTGCCCGTCTTCATGAAGCGTGGAAACTCGTCGTTCTCGTTTGTGGCCGCCACGAACTTTTTGGCGGGCAGGCCCATGCGCAAGGCGAGAAGCCCGCCCATCAGGTCTCCGAAGTTGCCGCTTGGGATGGAGAAGACGACCTCGCCGCCTGCTGGCGCGGCTCGCGACTGGGCATAGAAGTAATAGACAGCCTGTGGCAGCAGCCTGCCGATGTTGATGGAGTTGGCAGAGGAGAGGTTCAGGGCGGAGAGTTCCGGATCTACGAAGGCCTGCTTGACCAGCGCCTGGCAGTCGTCGAACTTGCCGTGCACTGCGAGGGGAAATACATTCCTGCCGAGAGTTGTCATCTGGCGGCGCTGCCTATCAGTCACCTCTCTCTCCGGGAAGAGCACCACAACTTTGACACTATCCAGGCCGTGGAAGGCATGGGCCACTGCAGAGCCGGTGTCCCCGGAGGTTGCGGTGAGTATGAGGATGCTCCTCTCCTCCTGCTTGAGGAAGTACTGGATTAGCCGGCCCATGAGCCGTGCGGCGAAGTCCTTGAAGGAGCAGGTGGGGCCGCGATCCAGGCGCATCACATATTTGCCGTCATATACCTTCTGCACAGGGACATCATAATTATAGGCATCATCCAGCATCGACCGCAGGGCGGAGTCTGCCACCATCTCACCCAGATAGGGCTTGACTGCCTCATAGGCGATCTGGGGATAGCTCATTTTGGGAAACTGCTGAATCAGCTCGCCGGGGAGCTGTGGAATTTTTTCCGGCATATAGAGCCCCTTGTCCGGGGCCTGGCCCGTCAGGAGCGCCCGGCGGAAGTCCACGCGCTCCGGATGGCCGTTGGTGCTGAAGAATTTGATGGCGGACATATCTGGAAGGGGGTAGTATGCTGCAGATCTTTAAGCCTTTCTCACCGCCATCGCGGCCTTTCGGCCAGTGGGGTGAAAATGGGTTTTCCGCCGTTTTCCCCTTCTTGATGGTGATGGATTTTTAAGCTGCTGTGAGGGAATATTTAAGTATTAGTTGTCTGGTAATTTGGTCACAAATAATGGTCGTATCGGATTGGGAGATAAATATAACGAGGAGGAAATGAGATGGCGTTTTACACTTTGGGCCTCACTTTTAATCTTGTGATACTCCTGACAGTGATAGTACTTGTTGTTTGGATATATGGTATATATTTCAACTTTAAGAAATGGGGCCTCGGATCCACCGGATACCGCGACGAGTTGCGAGACAGCTTCTGGCTCTTCCTGGCCACCTGGATTCATGAGGCGTTTAAGGACGGCATATGGGTATTTCTGAGGACACTCATATTGGATGTCCTTCTTCTGCGGAGGACTCTTGCGAGAAGCCCGGTGCGGTGGGTCATGCACCTGAGCATGTTCTATGGCTTTTTGACGCTGGCTGCACTCTCCGGCCTCGGACTCATGATCGATATTGTGGAGCACTTCAATCTTCTCGGACTCGCCCAGCAGGCTGAGGTCGCCAAGGAGATTATGGCCCTGCCCTTTGATATCTTCGGCTACCTGCTTCTCATTGGCTCCACCATCGCCGTGTTCAGGAGGATTTTCCTCAAGTCCGTGAGGGATAACACCTCCGCCTATGATGCCTTCCTCATCGGCGCAGTGTTCCTCATCACAATCACCGGATTTTATGCCGAGTGGATGCGTGGCAATGCCTTCCTTGTGGGAAATCTCTTCGAGAATCCCATATATGCTCCTCACTTCGCACTGATCCATACCATACTGGCCCTGGGATTGTTCGCACTCGTCCTGCCCTGGAGCAAGTACATCCATGTGATAGCTACACCACTGACGCTTTTAGCCAACAGAGGAGGAGAATAAAATGGCAGACAACAAGGAATCAAAACCGTTGCTTTCAGGCTTTATGCTCTCCACCCAGCTTATGGAGGTAGACGGCTGCACTCGCTGTCAGGAGTGCATGAAATGGTGTCCCACATTTGCCGTTAGACCGGACCGCCCCGGCATCACGCCACTGTACAAGATCGCCAGGTGGAGAGAGCTGATGGCCAAGAGCCATAGCCTGCGGGCCAAGGTCTTCGGCGCCAAGCCGCTAGACGAAGACGAGATGAAGATCTTCACTGAGGATACATATAGCTGCACCACATGTGGTGTCTGCGGTACAGTCTGCGAGGCGGGAATCAGGACCGTTGATCTCTGGGAGGCCATGCGTCCCAACCTGGTCAAACGCGGCAACGGACCGTGGGGAAAGCAGGCCGCCTTCCCCACGATGACCAAAGCGGACAGAAATCCCTACCTGGGCAAGCAGGATGATAGGCTTTGCTGGGTTCCAAAAGACATCAAAATACCGCAGTCAGGTGAGATAGTTTACTTCGCAGGCTGCACTGCCGCCTACCGCCAGCAGGCACTTGCAGTGGCTTCCGTGAGGATCCTGAGCGAGCTGAATGTGCCATTCGCCATGCTGGGCAAGGAAGAATGGTGCTGCGCATCTGCCATGGTGAGGACAGGCCAGAGAGATGTGATGGCCGAGCATGCCGTCCACAATGTCGACGCCCTCAAGGATGCAGGAGCCAAGACTGTGCTGTTTGCCTGTGCCGGTTGCCTCAGAAATTCAGAGATCGATTGGCCGAGATGGTATGAGGGCTATATCCCCTACAAGAACATGCCGCTCTCCGTCTTCCTGCGGGAAAAGATCCGCAAAGGAGAGGTGAAGTATAAGGTTCCGATCAAATACACAGTTACGTACCATGACCCCTGCCACAACGGCCGGCACCTCATGCATGATATGGGAAAGGACTGGGCATTTGAGGCCCCTCGTGACTGTATAGCCACCCTCCCTGAAGTCAAGTTCAAGGAGATGGTGAGAAACAGAGCCCTGCAGAGGTGCTGTGGAGCAGGCGGCGGCCTCAAGGCCGGTATGCCAGATCTGGCACTGGATTGCGCCAAGGCCAGGGTGAAGGATGGCGAGGAGGTTTCAGCGGAGATCATTGCCTCAACCTGCCCGTTCTGCAGAAGGAACATCATGGACGGCAGAAATGATGCCAAATCCAACATAAAAGTCCTTGACGTTGTGGAGCTGATGGCTGCAGCTATGGGCCTAGATACCACCATACCCGAGAACCCGTACACCAAATACCAGGAGCAGGATGTGCTGGTCTGCGGCCCGACAACCTGCGCGGTGGAGACTGTAGAGCGCAAGGCGCCAGGCAAGGACCTGGTGGGCGAGGCCGAATAGGGATGCCCGCTCTCGCGGGCATTCTAAAATAGGCACTTTTTAGTAAATGCCATGGGCAGGAGCTCTCCTGCTGTAGCTGTTACTGCTTCGCCCCTCGCACTGGCCATTATGACTATTATCTCCTCTCCGAACTCTATAAGGCTCTGCCGGCATATGCCGCAGGGCGAAACCGGTTCGGCTGTCTCCGCCATCACTGCAATTGCCTCAAATTCCCTCTCACCAGAGGCGATAGCCTCCGCCAGGGCAGCCCTCTCTGCGCAGATGTCAGCCCCTGATGATGCGTTCTCGATGTTGCCTGCACAGTAAATCCTTCCGCTCCCGGCCAGAAGAGCTGCCCCCACATGGAACTGGGAGTAAGGGGCATAGGCTTTTTGCATGGCCTGCCGGGCCCGCTCAATGAGCTGATCGTATCCACCATTGTACGGACGGGGTAAGAGGGGCGGATGGCTGGATTGTGTCCGGGATGATATGGGCCCGCCTGACATAAGGGCTCCGATGTACATGCACTCCTCGGGCGGGATATTTGGCATCCGGCACTCGACATCCCTTATGGCCACAGGGGCGTCCCTGATGATCACTGCGGGAACTCCTTCGTCTCCCTCTCCCATGACGATTTGAGCGGCGGAGACGAGGTTGTCTGCAACTGCCTTCCTTGTGATCTTCAGCTCCCTGCCGAATAGGTCCTTCTGGCCGCGGGCGTCCTCCACAGGCTCGATGCCGGCGCAGGCAAGGGCCACGCCCACGCATCCCAGTCGCAGGGGATGGGTGCGGCTGTCGCCTATGACCACGCCGATCTGCTTTTTCCCTGCCAGCCTCTCCCGGATCCGCCGGGCCGACTGCTGCGCGTCTGCGGGAAAGAGGACAACGTGGCCTGGAGGGGCATTCGAGTTATCGATTCCTGCATTGGGATAGAGAAAGCCCTCTTTGAGGGTGAGGACAACGCCGGGAATGCCACCCATGATCTCATCAGACTCACTGAGTATCAGCTCCATCTCCCTGGGATCTTTTCCATACTTTGCAGCAAGGCCCCGGGCCTGCTCTCCGGGGCTGACGTCCTGCAAAGCCACCACCCGTCCCTCAGCCGTGGCCACGGCGCTCTCTGAGACCACCAGAATGTCTCCGTCCTGCAGAAAGAGGCCCGACCTTTCCAGAGCCTCCTCCAGGCGGGCCGGCAGGTCATCCCCCGGCCTGATAAGATCCGTCTTAATGCCAATTACATGCAATCCTACTCACCTGTGCTTTGATCTGTGGTTCTACAGATGCAGTGCCTGCTCGATAAGCTCCGCCAGCCGGGAGAGCCGGAATGGCTGCCCTTTTAAATTCTTGACCAGCCCGGAGATCTGGTGAGCCGTGCCCAATATTAAGACCTCCTGCGGATGAGGATCGCAGCGCAGGGCCAGCCTGGGTATGGCTGCATCCCCTCCCCGGGAGAGCATCTCCTGCTTGATTATGAGGGCCTCCATGCTGCTTAAGTTGCGGGCGGCCAGAATGCGAAAGACGCCCTTCTTGCACAGCGTGCCCCAGCCCCGCTCATCGACCCCGGTGCGGCGCAGCAGCTGCCCGAGGTCCTGCGAGAAACCCAGGCCATCCAGAACCTCCACCTCCATATCCCCGTCTATAGAGCATGAGCGTCTGCCCCGTACGGCCTCAGCCATTCTTATAGTGTTCAGGCTGGCGGACACATCATGGGTGCGGACGATGTGGGCTCCCATGTGGACAGCTACAGCCGTCGCTGCCAGCGACCCCTCCAGCCTCTGAAAGGGATCGGGCTGATTGAGGACCTCTCCTATGAACGACTTTCTGGATAGCGCTGCCATCACTGGCCTGCCAAGGACCCTCAGGCGGTCCAGGCTGTTCAATATTGCCAGGTCGTGAGAGGGTGTCTTCTCAGGCACCCATTTGCCTATGCCGGGGTCTATGGAGATATTCGCCGGGTCGACGCCCGCCTTCTCTGCATCCCGAACCCTCTCTCCCAGCAGGGGTATGATCTGATCCATATAAAGCAGATCTCCCGGCCGCCTTTCTGAGGCCATGATGATAAGTGAGCCGCTCTGCTCGGCAACACTGGCAGCCATGGCCGGATCTGAGAGGCCCGATACGTCATTGATGCATGTCGCGCCGAGGGAGAGGGCATCGGCAGCCACCGACGCCCTCTGCGTGTCCACGGAGACGTCTATGTCAAGCCCCTCCAGCACCTCCTTCAAGGCAGGAAAGAGCCTCTCCCTCTCAAGGGACTCGCCGACGAATGGAGAGCCGGGTGCGGTGGAGACCGCCCCCAGGTCGATGATGTCTGCGCCCTGCTCCTGCATGCTCAGTGCCAGGGAGAGGGCCTCACCCGGTCCCGCTACAGAGCCCTTGTAGAACGACTCCCGGCTGAGGTTGATGATGCCCATCAACCGCACGGGCTGGCTGTCCCCCACCGGTACGCGGCCCAAAAAGCCTTCAATCAATTCGAGCACCTCCTAAGCATTCATATCTTTACTCCGAAAGACGCAGCAGTATGCCTGTCCTTCTTGCCCTTTCGATGGCGCGATCCAGCAGGAACAGACCGAGGACGATGTAGAATGCCGCCAGAAATACGCCTGCAGCCAGATGATGCTGGCCTGGGATAAATATTGACCTGTAATACTCAAGGAAGTAGGTTAGGGGCAGCAGCCTGGCAAATGCCTGGAAGAGAGGGGGCAGGACCTCAACAGGATAGTAGATTCCGCTCACCAGCATTATGAGGCCGCTCAGGCTCCAGGCGGCCACGTCCGCCTTCTGGCCGAATGTGAGGATGGATATGCAGACTGTGATGCCTATCACCACCGCCATTGCAAAGACGCCTGCGAGGAAGATGAGCACGGGAATGAGGCCCCCCTCCTGGAATTTGAAGCCGAAGAGGTAGTGGCTCACGCCTGCCAGTATTATGAAGACCACGCTGCCCCTCATTATGCCGAAGAGGGCGGCTCCGAATACCAGGTGGTAGCTTCTCACGGGCGCTATGAATGTGTTCTTGATGCTCTTGGACCACATGTCGAAGAGGAGCACATAGGCCACATCGATCTGGGCAACCTGTAAAATGGTTAAACCAATAGCTCCAACCAGGAGGAAGGAGACCATTGATCCCTCCACATCGAGAAACCGGGTGAGCAGGCCGATTGATAGCAGGCTGATCAGGGGCCAGAAGAACAGCTCGAATACGGTGAATATATTCCTCTTGGAGGTGATCCAGTTCTTGTAGGCCGAGGCCAGATACTTGTTGAGCTCACCTTGCCAGCTCAATGAATACATCCTCCAGGTCGGGCTCCTTTATATCCAGGTTCAGTATCCTCGCACGGGAGAAGAGCTTGATGATCCCGTCCAGGCTGTCTCCTCCATTACCGCCATCTCTCCGGTCGATCATAATCTCCACACAGCCAGGCGCGGCCTTCAGCCCCAGGACGCCTGGCATCCTCTGCAGGGCAGAGATGTCCACCTCTCCCTCGTATGTAACTGCCACCCTCTCTCCGATGGATAGCTGCCTCTTCAAATTGCGGGGGGTGTCCAGGGCCGCGATCCTTCCCTTGCGCAGAAAGGCGACCCTGTGGCAGAGTATCTCCGCCTCAGGCATGTAGTGGGTGGACAGGACAACTGATATGTTCTCTTCGCTGTGGATTCTCCGGATGAGCTCCCTGGTCTTCTTGGACATATCGGGATCAAGGCCCGTGGTGGGCTCATCCAGGAAGAGCAGGCGGGGGTGGTTCATCATGGCCTTGGCTATTGACAGGCGCTGTTTTAAGCCTGTGGAGAGGTTTTCAAATCTCATGTCCCGGAACTCCTCCAGCTCAAAGGCGGCGATCTGCTCTTCCACAGCCCGGGACAGCTGCCCGCCATAGAGGCCGTAGAGCATTCCGTAGTGGCGCAGGTTCTCCGCCACGGTCAGGCTCCAGGGAAAGTTGGGCTTGGCTGAGCTGATGTTTATGGCCTTGCGTATATCGCCCTGCCTGCGCCGCGCATCCATGCCCAGAATGAATAGGCTGCCCCCCTCCGGATATATCAATGTCGAGAGGATGGAGATGAGTGTGGTCTTGCCTGAACCATTGGGTCCGAGCAGGCCGAAGATCTCACCCTCCTCCACATCCAGGTCGATGCCGGAGAGAACTGTGGCCGGTCTGCCAAAAAAGCTCTTGTAGCTCTTGCAAATTCCCCTGGCCTCAACAGCCTTTTGTGTCACAGGTACCATCCTTTTATCCCCGATCTCTGCTCCTTTCATATCTTCCACACATGCCCTTTCCACAAACTGCTCTCCTTTCCGACGTTGTGTCTACCGCCATCTCCTCTTGCGGCGGAAGGAATGGGCAAGTACTGCGGACGTGACCAGGGCGAGGGCGGCGAGGGCTGCCTCCTCCGGCCAGCCGGCAGAGGAGAGCGTGATGGTCAGGGGGAGAGTTATACGTTTCTCCCTGCAGGTGAGCTCACAGCCCATCTGGTACTCGCCGGGCAGGGCGTCGCTGTCCACCTGCACTGCAAAGCCGGCAACGACCAGCTCTCCTGGATCTATGTCGCCCAAAGCTGCAGCTGCGTCCCGGACATGAAGGGGCGCCGCTGCCAGCAGGCGCGCCGAGCAGTTGCAGAGGGGATGCTCCTCCCCTACGGCAAAGGCCACCAGCAGGGTGCCGCTGCATCCGGGGGACAGATCGGACCTGACTGCCGAGATCTGCAGGGGCAGACGTCCGCCTTCTACATAGGCCCGCAGGGTGAGATTGCTCCTCTCCGACTGCAGCAGGGGAAAGACCTCCCCGTCTCTCACGCTGGCGTCCACCTGCCGCTCATACTCCACGAGCAGGGGCAGGTCATACCATCCGCTGGCGTTCCTATCCACAGTCACATTGAAGATCAGCCTTCTCACCTGCCCGGCAGGGAGTCTGTCGATATGCTGCGGACCGTCGGCGGAGCGCAGGGGTCCGGATGCCGGCAGTTGTGCGCTGATGTTGATGGCATCGGGGCTCTTCATCTCCTCAATCATCTCTTGCCAGATCTCCTCACTTTTGCCGCTGCCGTTTATGGCCACGAGCTCCTCCAGCTCTCCATCGTTGGACAGGTCAATGGCCAGTGTGCCCCGGCCTGCGGAGAGGACGGGACTGGCTACAGAGGCCTTCAGCGCAGGCTGGCCCAGTGACTTGTAGTGGTCGTCGGAGAAGAAGAGCAGGTCCTGGGAAAAGGCTGCTTCAGATGCGCAGAAAAGCAGCAGAATGCAGATGACGGCGGTCCCCTCCGGCTTTCTCTTCATCCCGTAAGGCTAGGCAGGCCTCATTTATTAGCCTATCTGGAAATGAGAGTGCTGACGAAGAAGGCCAGGGCGGCTGTGAGGATGATGGTGGCTCCGGATGGCACATCGAGCACATAGGAGAGCAGCAGGCCGGCTGTCACAAAGACGGCACCGAGAACTACGGAGCCTGCCATTATAGCCGGCAGGCCGGACAGATGCCTTCTGCTTATGGCTCCGGGGATGGTGAGAAGAGCTACGACCATGATTATGCCCACGATCTTGATGAGTATGACAACGCTGAAGGCCACCATGCCCAGCAGCAGAAGCCTCAGCTCCTGAACTGGAAGGCCGATGGCCTCGCCGTAGACGGGATCGAAGGACAGCAGGAGCAGCTCCTTGTATAGAAGAAAGACTGCGGCCATGATGATCAGTGTGAGGCTGCAGATGAGCAGCACATCGCCCTGCGTCACCGCCAGGATGTTTCCGAAGAGGTAGCCGTAGAGGTCCCTGGCGTAGCCCTCTGAGAGCGTGAGCAGCATTATGCCCAAAGCCATGCCCGTGGCCATGAAGACGCCGATGGCAGTGTCCTCGGATATGCGGCCTCTGGAGCTGACCATGCCGATTCCAAGAGCCGTGAGTATGGCGGAGGCGATTCCGAAGGCCAGGGGATCGTAGCCCAAAAAGTAGCCGAGGCCGATGCCTCCGAAGGCGGCGTGGGCTATGCCGTCGCTTATGAAAACTATTTTATTTAAAATCACATAAATTCCAATTATGCCGCAGAGCACTGAGGCGGCCAGGCCCGCAGCCAGGGCGTTTCTCATGAAGTCGTATTGCAGAAAGTCCAGTTGGCTTATGAATTCAATCATGCATCCTCAGTACCCGGTGGGGCGTGCCGTGGGCTATCATCTCTACCGGGCAGCCGTAGGCCTTCTCTATCTCGTCGCTGCTCAGCTCCTTCGTGCCGTGATAGTAGAGCCTCTGGTTGAGGCAGGCGATCTTGCTGACATAAGTGGATATGGCTGTCACATCATGGGATACCAGCACAATGGCTATGCCAAGATCGCGATTGAGATGGCAGAGCAGATCGTAGAACTCCGTCTGCTGGGCTGAATCCACACCGGATGTGGGCTCGTCCAGCAGAAGAAGCTTCGGATCTGATACCATAGAGCGGGCAACAAAGACCCTCTGCTGCTCGCCTCCTGAGAGGGCACCGATCTCCCGGCCCTCTCGGTCCGCCATGCCGACCGCATCCAGGGCGCGCCTGGCGGCCTCGCGGTCGCTTTTGTCATAGCGGCGGAGCATGCCTGTTCTGCTGAACCTTCCCATTAGGACGACGTCAAGCGCTTTTACGGGAAAGCTCTGGTCGAAGATCGTCTTCTGGGGAAGGTAGCCCACCTGGCTGCGGGCGGCTGCAGGCGGCAGCCCGAAGATCCTGATGCCGCCCCTCTCCGGCCTGATCAGGCCCAGCATCACCTTGAGCAGCGTAGACTTGCCACCGCCGTTGGGGCCGATCAGGCCGAGAAAGTCGCCGGCCTCCAGTTCGAGGTGGATGTCCTCGAGGACTGCGTGCTCCCCATGGCAGACCCAGAGGCCTTTTATTGATACGATCTGATCAGCCATCCTTTTTCTGTTTCTCCTTTTCTGCAAATGAAATTTACTCAGCCATGCTCATGGCGATCTGCTGGCCGGCACGCTCCATGCTCTCCAAATAGTTCGCCGCCAGGGGATCGAGGGTTACAACGGAGGCGTTCATCTCCCTGGCAATGACCTCTGCAGACTTCGGATTGAACTGCGGCTCTACAAAGATGGTGGTTATATTATTCTGCCGGGCGAGGGAGATGACCTCCGCCAGGTACCTGGGTCCAGGCTCCTTTTCCTCTTGCATGAGTGCCACCTGGGTCAGGTTGTAGTCCGAGGCGAAGTAGGTCCAAGCGGGATGGTGAACAACGAAGATCCTGCTCTTTTTCCCCGCGAATGTGCTATTGAGCTGGCTGTCCAGCTCTGCCAGCCTTTGCAGGTAGTCGTCCCTGTTTTTGATGTAAAACTCCTTATTCTGCGGGTCGATCCGGGACAGGCCGGAGCAGATGTTTCTCACCTGGACTGCGGCATTCCTGAGGGAGAGCCAGATGTGGGGATCTATCTCCCCCTCGCTCTCATTGAGAAGCGCTATGCTCTGCGATGTGTCCACCACGGCTGCGCCTGCATTGGCCTGCAGGATCCTGTCGAGCCAGAACTCCAGACCCGCTCCGTTCTTGACAAAGAGATCGGCTCCGGCCAGCTCCACCATCTGGGATGGTGTGGGCTCGAATGTATGCGGCTCGGCTGCGGGCGGGACTATGACTGTGACTGTGACTCTGTCTCCCCCCACCGCCTCTACAAACTCACCGAGGGGGGCGATGGTGGCGGCGACTTTGATCCTGCCTGAAGCGCCGCCGGAGTCCTGGCCGTTCTGCGAGATGCAGCCCGATATGAGGATTGCTGCCAGCAGCAGGGCGGGAAGGATAAATTTGCGAATGACGCTGATCATGTGACTACACCGTTACAGTGCGAGCTAATGCAAGTGCCGGAAATAAGGCTGTTGATCGGCCGGGCAGGATGATGGCTTTGATGCCGTTCCCATGTCTGCATCGCCCGCTACGCTATAGTCCCGCATCTGCCAGAGCCTGCCGGCAGCGGCAGGGCCTATCCGCCGATATATCCTGCGCCGCCCTGTAGATGATGTCGCTGATGCTCTGCCGGCACCCGTCCATGAGGCCGGCGATCTCCGAGGCGGAAAGCTGCTTTTCCGACATTCCTGCAGCCGGGTTTGTGACTATGCAAATCGACGCATAGCACATCTCCGCCTCCCTTGCCAGGGCCACCTCAGGATAGCCGGTCATGCCAACTACATCTCCGTAAAGGCGCATCATGCGTATCTGGGCAGGGGACTCCAGGTGTGGCCCCTCTGTGCAGACGTAAACGCCCTCAGATATGGGCAGGGAGAGGGACCTGGCTGCCCCGGCCAGCGCCGCCCTCAGGACCGGGCAGTAGGGCCGGCTCATCTCCACGTGAACCGTTTTATCTTCAAAGAACGTACTGGGCCGGCATTTGGTGAACTCCACAAAGTCGTCCGGCAAGAAGATGCTCCCCAAAGGCTGTCCTGCCATGCCGCCAACGGTGTTGGTGGAGATGACTGCAGTGGCTCCAGACTTCTTGGCAGCGGATATGATGGCCCGGTAGTTGACTCTATGTGGCGGAAGATGGCCGACACTGCCGTCGCCATGCCGTGATATGAATATCATCCTCTTACCCTTCATCCTAGTATAGACTACGGGGACTCTTCCATAGGCTGTCTCCACTTCGTCGGCCAGCCCACCGAGGGAATAGCCCACTCCGCCGATCACAGCCAGCTCGGGATTCATGCCTTAATATCCGCCCTTCTGCTTTAAATCTTAATGGATTCAGAGAGGCGGCATGAGCGGTGGCCGGAAGACCCCCTTTTCTGTGATCAGGCCGGATACAAGCTCCAGGGGCGTGGCATCGAAGGCAGGATTATAGACATCGATGCCCTGGGGGGCGAGCCTGCATCCCCCAAGGGTGGTGATCTCCTCCGGACTTCTCTCCTCCACGAGGATCTCCGCCTCCTCATGCCACCTGTCGAATGTGGATAGGGGAGCGGCCACATAGAAGGGGATCCTGTGATGCCGGGCCAAAACAGCATGGCTGTAGGTGCCGATCTTGTTGAAGACTGCATCCCTGGTGATGCGGTCTGCGCCAACTATGACCTTGTCGATTTTGCCCTTTCTCATCAGGATTCCAGACATGCTGTCGCAGATGAGCGTCACTGGTATTCCGTCCTCTGAGAGCTCCCATGCGGTCAGGCGCGACCCCTGGTGTAGCGGCCTGGTCTCGCAGGCGATGACGGCTATGCTCTTGCCGGAGGCAACAGCCGAGCGCACGACCCCCAGGGCTGTGCCCCAGCCTACGCAGGCAAGCCTTCCTGCATTGCAGTGGGTGAGGACGGTATCTCCGTCATCGAGCAGCTTCGCTCCAATTCTTCCCAGAGCCTTGTTGACGGCAATATCCTCTTCGGCTATCGCCTCCGCCTCGGCCAGGGCAGCCTGCCGGACATCATCCGCAGCTCCTGCAGATGCGCTGGCGGCTACAGCCAGCGCCCTGTCCACACCCCAGGAGAGATTGACTGCCGTGGGCCGCGCCCCTCTGATCATGTCTGCTGCAATCTCCAGCTCGGCCATGACCTCCAGGGCACTCTCGGCTGGGGAGAGATCTGCCGCCAGCGCTATGCCATAGGCTCCGGCTGCACCAAGGGCTGGAGCGCCGCGCACGCGCAGGGATTGGATGGCCTCTACGAGCTGGCGAACGCTCTTGATGCGCAGGGATAGCAGCTCGCCGGGAAGCCGGGTCTGGTCGATCAGCATGAGGCCGCCGTCCCACCAGATTGTCCTTGATTCACACATGCTCAAAAGCGGGTCACCACATCCTGTAATGGCAGAATGATATTATTATTTTTTGCTCTACTGAGATTGCCCGGAGGGAGGCAAAGCCGTTAGACAGAGAAGAGGCAGTTGGAAACAGGCTCTTATCGACTCTCAGCTCCCCGCCGCGCTGCGGTCAGGATCTGTCTCATTCTCCCTGCCTCTGTTCCTTCCGTTGGTCTTGGTGATGAAGTATGTGTAGCCCTTCAGGGTGCGATTGAGCTGGGACTCTATCTGCTCCAGCTCCTTCTTTGGAATGGAGAGGTGCTTGTCCACGCAGCGGTCCATTATCTCCCAGATGTAGTCCTTGGTCTCATAGTTGAAGAAGTCCAGGAGCTTTTTGCAGGTGTCGCCCTCGACCTTCTGGCAGATGTACCAGTCTCCCTGATCTGCCATGACGTGCACCTCATGGGCGCAGCCCAGCAGATTATGAAAGTCTCCTAATGTATCCTGGTAGGCCCCAAGCAGGAATATGCCCATGTAGTAGTCCTCGTTCTCCATAAGGGTGTGCAGATCCAGGTACTCCACTCCCTCGCTATCCCCTGCGTACCGCTTGATCTCCCCGTCCGAGTCGCATGTGATGTCCACAATCCTGCCCCTCTCGCAGGGCATCTCGTTGAGGCGGTGGAGGGGAATTGTGGGAAATATCTGCTCCACCCCCCACATGTCAGGCACAGACTGAAAGAGGGAGAAGTTGCCGATGTACTTTTGGGAGACCAGCTTCTTCAGCTCCAGAGATTCATCCGACTCGTCCCCCGCCTGCTTGGCCAGGAATGCCGCCTTCTTGCAGACCATCCAGAATAGGGTCTCGCCCCGGGCCCGCTCTTCGAGGCCTATGTTGCCCAGGTTGAATGAGTCGTACAGCTCGTCCCTGTACTGCAGAGCATCGTGATAATGCTCCTTATAGTTGTCGATGTTGATCTCCTTGAAGGCGCTGCACAGGTCGTCAATCTGAATCGGGTCCTCCTCACTGGGCGGGCGGAGCAGGAAGTCCTTGGAATTCTTTTTGCCGATGGTCTTGAAGATGAGCATGCTGTGATAGGCGGCGATGGCTCTGCCGCTCTCCGAGACTATGGTGGGACATGCCACCTCCTCCTCCTCGCAGATCTTCTGCACTGTGTAGACCACGTCATTGGCATACTCGCGGAGGGTGTAGTTGGCGCTGGAGGGCGTGGCTGTGTTGGAGCCGTTGTAGTCCACAGACAGGCCGCCTCCCACATTCAGGTATTCGATGTTGGCCACCTTGCGGGCCTTGGCATAGATTCGCGCCGCCTCATTCATGGCGTTCTTGATGGTGCGAATGTCTGTGATCTGGGAGCCGATGTGAAAGTGAATCATCTTCAGGCTGTCGATAAGGCCTCTCTCGTGCAGCAGCTTCATCATCTCCAGTGCTTCACTGGTGGACAGGCCGAACTTGGCAGACTCGCCCCCGGACTCCACCCAGCGGCCCGAGCCGCGGGAGAAGAGCTTGACCCGCATGCCGACGCGGGGCACAATGTGCATATCCTCTGCGTACTTGAGGATGTCGTGGATCTCCTCAAAAAGGTCTACAACTATTATAATATTATTAACATTATGAATGCTCAGGGCCAGGCGGAGATAGTCCTCATCTTTGTAGCCGTTGCAGATGAGCAGCGACTCGCGGGGCAGGCCCAGGGAGAGGGCGGCGAGAAGCTCCGCCTTGGTGCCAACCTCCAGGCCGATGCCGTACTTGGCACCGTACTTGAGGATGTACTCTATGACCTCTTTTCTCTGATTGACCTTCATGGGGAAGATGGGCTGATATGTGCCCTCGTAGGAGAACTCCTCAATCGAGCCCAGAAAAGCTCCCGTGATCTCGTTGATCCTGTCCTCAAGAATCTGGGGAAAGCGGAGGAGAACTGGAAACTCCAGATCCTTTGACTTTTCAATCTCCTCAATGAGGTCCATTATGTCAACGGACTTTGTGCTGTCCTTGTTGGGAGATATGATGATATCTCCCTTATCATTGATGGAAAAATAGCCGTTGCCCCAATTCTCTATTCCATAGAGATCCAGAGAATCCTCCGTCTTCCACATATCACTCATCCTTCTCCATGAAACCTGCCCCCGTGAATCGGCATCGAACTTCCCCTAAGTGACCTTTTAGGTATATAAACCTAGTCAGAGAATAATCTTTATCAGTAACGAGGCCTTTGTCACAGAGAGCTTGGAGGTGGATGAAATGGATCACGCTCATGATTTTGTCTGCAACGGCGAGAGGATAAGGACGACGATCCCCATGAAGCCTCGCGGAGTGGCCGAGCTAGTGGAGGATATGGGCAGGATGGGCTTTCAGGGAGGCCAGCTCGGCACATCCCTGCGTATATGGAAACGCATGCTGGAGGAGGATGTGACAATCTTTCTGGGCCTGGCCGGGGCAATGGTGCCGGCGGGCCTTGGCGAGTTCATAGCCTACCTCATCCGGGAGAGGATGGTGGACTGCCTGGTGAGCACCGGAGCCAATCTCTTTCACGACCTGTGCGAGGGCCTTGGGATAGTGCACTACCAGGGCAGCGCCTGTGCAGACGACGCCCGCCTAAATGAGTGCAAGATCGACAGGATCTACGACGTCTTCGTATCCGAGGTCGAGCTGCACAGGGCCGACGATCACATCTCCAAATTCGTAAAGGGCCTGGACCGGCAGAGGCGCTACTCCTCTCGCGAGCTGATGTACCTCGTCGGAGAGGGCCTTCCCGAGACCACCATCCTCGGCGCGGCTCATAGGGCTGGAGTTCCCATATTCGTTCCAGCCCTGGCAGACAGCTCCTGGGGAATAGGCATGGTCATGGCCCTGCGCGAGGGCTGCCGGGTGATGGTGGACGGCATCAAGGATGTGGACGAGATCACCAGCATGGTTGAGAAGTCCTCCCAGACGGGTGTGATCTACATCGGCGGCGGAGTCCCCAAGAACTTCATCCAGCAGACCGAGGTCATAGCCGAGCTGATCGGAAACTACTCGGGAGGCCACAGCTTCGCCATCCAGTATACAGCGGACGCGCCGCATTGGGGAGGCCTATCCGGCTGCACCTTCGATGAGGCCGTATCGTGGGGCAAGGTCAGGAAGGAGGCGAGCCGGGTGCAGGTCTTCTCGGATGCCACCATCTCAGTGCCGCTGGTTGTGCAGGCCCTGCGGGAGTCGGGCTGCAGGAGAGAGAACATTCCTGCCTTCCAATGGGACGAGGAGGGGCTGCAGGTCAGATACGAGAAAAAATAATTCTTTTTCCCGTATATTCTCTCAGCACTTCCTTTATGTTTTTCTGGGGATCTTTCTTTTCCGTCCTTCATGGCGGCTGATAGTCTACCTATATTGAGTTGTTTGAAAAGAAAATAGTAGCAAGAGACTTAGAATGCCAGATGGCACCACTTGATCGCTAATCGAATAAAGTGGCCTCCCTCTGTGCCATCTATGCGATCTGCGAAAGAGCAATCAACTCAATCAAGGTAGACCAACTGGCGGCTTGACGGCGATTAAATAAAATTGATGCAAAAGTTATTTATATTAGCAGGCGACATTATTTTTTTACATAAGAAGAATATGGAGAATGATTATGGATGCTGAATTGAGGCCTGGAGTTCGCCGGGCGATCTTAAGTATGACATTTCTGACGGCCGTGTTTCTGGCTGCTGCCTCGGGCATGGAGCTGTGCGATGAGGCCGATCAGAGCTGCGAAGAGGTTTGGAGCATGGGGGCGGATGCGGAGATAGACGTTATCCCGATATTTACCTTCGATATGCTGGAAGACAGACCTGCCTTCGACCTCAATGCATCGAGCACAGAAACCATAGCCTTCAATTGCATAAATGAGTCATCCTCTGCTCAGGTGCAGAGTGTGGCCACAGTCAACGATACTGAGAAGACGTTCCATCTGGCGGCCAGCGATGTCGACATGACTCTTCTGAGCTACAATGTTGTCGGCCTGCCAGAGCACGGGAGGATAAACGGAAGCGGTCCGGCATTCACATATCAGCCGGATCAGGGCTATGTGGGCGGCGACTCGGTTGTCATCGGCGTCTATAACGAGACCGGCCTGATGCAGAATATCACCATTGCAATCGATATCGTCTCTGTCTATCATCCTCCCTCTGTGAGGATTAGGAGCCCCAGGGACGGTGAGATATTCACAGCCGATGCAGGTGGGATAGCCATGGTGCCCATACGTGCAACAGCCACAGGAGACGTTGCGGGAATTCAACTCTTTGACGGCCTTACGCCTTTGGACGGTATTCGGAGCTGCGAGAGCAGGGCTGCCAACTGCGCTGTCAGTTACATCGCCGCTCTGAGAACAGGCCTTCATTACCTTACAGCAGTGGCCACAGACTCAATTGAAAATTGCTGTGCCACAGATTCAATTGAGAATTGCTGTGCTGCAGACTCAATTGAAAATTGCTGTGTCTCGCCCCACGTGGCAATTATCGTAAATCCTGCAGAGCCACAGGTGGAGATCACAGGCCCCTCGGCGGGCCAGATATTCAACGCCCCGGCGGACATCATCATCACCGCAAATGTCAAAGATAGCCGCGAGGTAAAAAGCGTGGAGTTCTTTGCCAATGGAAGGAGCCTGGGAGAAGCCCTGCAGACAGAGTCGCCTTATTCCATCGATTGGACCGATGTGCCCCCCGGCGTATATCGGCTGGTGGCAAAGGCCACGGATCGATTCGGATCATCCTATTCCGAGTCCGTAATGATTGTTGTGGTGCCGCCAAAGCCGCTCAGAAAGTCCAACCTGGCTATAACCATGAGCGCCTCGCCCAGCCCCGCCCCGGCAGGTGGACTCTTCAATTACGTGATCACATTGACCAACAGAGGGCCTGATAGCGCTACCGGAGTCACCGTAGAGGATTTCCTGCCCGATGAGCTGAAGTATGTAACCCAAGATGCCAGCCAGGGAAAATACAATAAAGCTTCTGGGCTTTGGAATGTGGGAGGGCTGGCCAAATACGGCAGTGCGAATCTGGTGATTACAGTCAAAGCGCCATCGCAGGTGCCGGCAGGCCGGATCTACAATACGGCATATGTGTACGGTTCGCAGAATGATCCCGACAACTCCAATAACTACGCTACCACGTATATACAAATAAAAACCAGGGGGGCGGCGGAAGACGGGCTGAACTCCTCAGAGACAGAGGCCTAGTTCCTTCGCATCTATCCCCTTTTAATCTTTTGTATGTGTTTAGGTCCATGAATTCAGCATCTATCGGCCCATTTCGTGCCATTCTCTGCTGCCTTCTCATTTAGAGTCTTTTTTGTGGGCATAGTCTACCGAGATCGTTTGCTTATTAGATGCATGTCAATTTATATTAAGCATGCCCGGACTGAATCAGCATCTATCGACCTACTCTCAAGCACCTAAACACATACAATCTTTTTAGATTCACTTCACAGCCCAGTGGCGCTGGCCAGCTCCATGCTCTGGCTTCTGTCCTGATTTCCTTCAACCAGGAGCACAATATTCTCCACATTCCACAGGTACAGGAACCTGACGCTTCCATCTCCCATGATGTCCTTGATCTCTAAAGTCCGATGGCCGTTTATGGTGGCATTGGCGAATAACGGCAGTCCTCTCTTCAGGAGGTCGTCATACTGGGATTTGAAGTTGGATATGGCCGTCAGAGCGTGCTCCTCATCCGACAGCTCAATGCGGGTGATCTTGGCATCCCTCGGATCGTATGTCTCGTCCCCAGTCTTCCACTTGTATATGCCAACGGTGACATTGGCCGGGCCGATATCTTCGCTGGCATTTCCGCTTCCGCGGAAGTCATCTATGTAAAGGCTCATATCCACGCTTGGATCGTTCTCAGGCAGAGCAGCCAGAAGCTTGAAGCCCTCCGGCAGACTCTCCCTGGGAACTGAGTAGGCCGGGCTGGCTGTCCCGGATGACTGCTGGCAGCTGGCGCTGCAGATCAGCAGCAGTGATATCAGCACCATGCAAGTTACGCTCTTGTATCTCATGGAAGGTCCTTTCTTCTTTTCGAGAACATAAGCCTTTTGAGGGCACCCCCGACGAGGATACCAACCTCAAGGGCCGGCATGCCGAGTACTGCAGACAGGTTTTATATCCGTGGCCCTTCAGAGTACGGCCTGTGAGAAGAAGAAAGGACGGCCACAAAGCCAGGGATCTGGCGGTGCAGCGCATGGAAAGGCTCTTTTTGCTGGCGGAGGAGGAACATGAGTGCCATCCGGAGAGGAGCGACCGCTATGTACAGATCGCCAGAAGGATCAGCACCCGCACCAGGGTAAGAATGCCCCGCCACCTGAAAAGCCTCTTTTGCAGGCGATGCGGCAGCTATCTGCCTGCATCTGCGGTGCGGGTGAGGCTTCGCGATGGAATGCTCACCGCCACCTGTCTCCATTGCGGCAGCCAGGTGAGGCGCCCCTACCATGCGCCCTGATCTTTCGCAATGCTGCCTATCTCCGGTCAATCGATGCTGTCAGAAGGCGAGAGCTGGTCGTAGCCGATGTACTGCATTATCTGGTGCTTCTTTCCGCCGATCAGCTCCTTTTCCCGCTCGAGGATCTCTTTTACCAGGGACTCGATGGGGACCGCACCATCCCAGTTTCTGGCCAGTATCTCCGGACCGCCGCTGGCCCTGGCAACCTCGCTTGCCACAAAGGCGCAGAGATAGATATCATCCACGTATCCAGCCGGCCCGAACTTCTCCTCGGGGATTATGTCCTCAGGCAGTATGAAATAGGCGATGGCAGCTATGACCAGCGGCGAAATGGCTCTGGGAAGGGCCCTGTCGTCCAGCAGCCTGGTCATCAGCCTGTAAAGAGCCGGCGCTTCGCCTATAAGCCGGGAGAACTCGCCTGTATATCCGGAGATATCCATCTCCAGCATGGCATCAAATCTTATCAAATCATCAGCCTCCTCACTCCACAGCCGGAGATAGCAATTATCCCGGCGCTCTTCGATGCAGTAGGTATTGCCCAGACAATTTATTAACTTTTGTGCCTGATATAGCCTCGCTGCTTCAATGTCTCAAGTCCACTTTTGCAGGCGCTCACTTGATAAGGCTGGAGAGAATAGAAGCCTTTAAAGATGAACGGTCTGATGAAGTGGGGCGCATGCTTTCTCGCTGTGCTGGCGTCCGTCTGCCTGACAGCAGGAGCGGCGTCTTCGAACTCCAGCGCGATTTTCGGCAGCTCACTGGACGGTGCCGCCTTCAACGGCATCACATACATTCTGGGGGAGCGTGAGGTGCAGGTCATAGTGCCAGTCAATGCCTCCACACTCAACCTCAGCCTCTCCGACAGGGCGCAGAATATGACGCTGCTCGACGGGGACGGCAGGCAGGTGGAGTTCAACAGCAGCTACAGATACTGGCGGGGGGATCATATTTACAGCCTGGACTTCGCGGGACATGTGCGCGGCAGGCTGATCTATACCATCCCCTCCACGGGACAGCAGTTCATACTTCCCATCCGGGAGAAGGTGCCGGTGCGCATAGTTCTGCCCCCGGGCTACACTACTGGTGAGAAGGCGCTGGGCATTGCCAGTCCCGAGCCAGACGAGTTCGAGGAGCTCTCCGGCAGGACTGCACTCACCTGGAACAATACGACTGCCATTCCCTATATCGAGGTGAACTACTATCGCAGGAGCGCTCCACGGGCGCTGGCCATCATCTTCTCCATACTGGGCCTGGCCGGGGCGATGCTGCTGGTTCAGTACTATCTGAGCACGAGAAGGTTGAAGAGGTTTGCTGAGGATCCGGAGAGGGTGATGAAATGATAAGAATAAGGGTGATGCGGAAATGAGCGGGGCAAAGGCGGTCTGCAGCGGAGTTTATGCAGTGGGCGGGCCGGGGCTGTCCAGCCCTGAGGATGCCTGCGCCTATCTGGTGGATGCGAGTACCTCACTGGTGCTGATCGATGCCGGCGCGGGGCACGGCATCAACCGGATGGAGGAAAACATTCGATCCACCGGCGGGCAGCCGGAGTCCGTCTGGCATATCATAGCCACCCACTGCCACATCGATCATATCGGGGGGCTCTTTGCCTGGAAGGAGAGGTATGGGTGCAGGATCATCGCCCATGAGCTGGACCGGGCGGGGATAGAGGGCGAGAGGCCCGATCTCACTGCGGCGGGCATGTACGGGGTCGACTACCGGCCTGTCAAGGTGGATATGATGCTCTCCGGAGATGGGGGAACTGTTCGCCTGGGGGACGTTGACTTTCATTTCCTGCATACTCCAGGCCACACCCCCGGAAGCATCTGCATTTATATAGACGGCCCCGACGGGAGAATACTCTTCGGGCAGGATATTCACGGGCCGTTCTCGCCAGCATGGGGCTCTGACATATCCAAGTGGCGGGCGTCCATGGGCAGGCTGCTGGAACTCAAGGCGGATGTTCTCTGCGAGGGGCATGCCGGAATCTTCCGCGGCGAGAAGGTGAACAGATACATAGAGTCGTATTTGAAGAGGTACGAGAGGTAGCATCCACCGCAAAGCCTGGGAGATTTCACTGATCGCCCGCATAAAACAGGTAGGAGCCGCAAATCGCCTTCAACGAGCAGGTATTTTCAGAACACGAGCCACTCCATCTCCCGGCGCAGTTCTTTGATCCGGTTCATCATCTCGAGGCCTTTGCTGGTGGACCTGTAGAGTCTGGGGGAGGATGAATCGCGTTCTATGAGCCCGTTTTTCATGAGAAGACTGAGGTAGCCCTTCACCGTGGTGAAGTTGGTATTGGTCTGGTAGACTATTTTTGTGATGTTCTCCCCGCCAGCGCAAATCCTCAGAATCTCGAATATGATCTGGTCTTTGCTCCTGCGCGTTCTGATACTTTCAATCCTCCTAAATGATTTTTTGCAATTAGTTATTTTTACTAATATCTTCTCGCCATATAAATGTATCTTACTTTAATTGAAAATCGAATTAAGCCAGAGGGAGGCAGAGCCACAAAGGGACTTCATCCGTCTCCCCTCTAAAAGAATGCTGATCTTGCCGCGGAGCTCATCACCCCTCTCCCGTACGAGGTAGATGAGATAGACAAGTCCGGCCAGCTCGGGAAGCAGTATGCTGGGATCCCTGAGACCGGAAAGGAGCATCTCGATGTAGCTCGTTGTGTCCATCAGCTCTGCGGCGGGAAAGGGGCCGAGCAGCGGCCAGAGGAGAGTTTGGGGCGAGGCCCACATGCCATCCAGCAGGAGGTGCACCAGGACGCCCAAGGTCAGGGCGGCGGCTCTCCTGTCCCGCAGGCGCAGGGAGAGGGCGGCCAGGATGGCCAGAAAGAGAAGGGTGTGAGCGAAGGTTCTGCCCATGCCCATGCTGCCGAAGATGATGAGGCCAAGCGGCTTGTCTATGATGTCGGGCAGCATGGATCCTATGGCCAGTGCGGACAGGAATGCCAGGTCAGGGCGGGGCAGCAGCCGGGAGGAGGCCAGGGCCAGGCCCAGGTGGGCGAAGAAGAGCATCGAGCTGAGATGGCCGGCAGGGTATTTAATATTTGCTGAAAGTGCCGGACAGCATTTTAGCGTTCGCAAATCTACAGCCAGAGCGCATTTAGGGTCAGCGGGCGGCGGGCCAGCTACACCAAAGCTCCGGCGATTTTGATGGCGGCGATCGGCATTGAGATAAGACCCGGGCTTCCTGGAGCTGCAGCAGGGAAACTGCTGGGAAGATGCCGCTGGGGGATGGCCGGGCTGGAGGAGCGCATGCTGAAACATCTAACGGCAAAACGCCCTGGCATTCTCATGCATATCTATAAACATTGAAAATATTAACACAAGAATCAAAAGCCCTCTAAATCGGCGCTTAATCGAAGCCCTCATATGATAGCTTTCTCTGGCTTTGCGGCGCCGGCAAGCTCTCCACCTATTTCTCATCCCGGAATGAAAGATTTATCTTCGCCCTGTACTCGGATATCTTTCCGTTCTCAATCTTTACGTCCAGCTCCTTTACCTCTGCGATCCTCAGATCTCTTATGTTTTCGGATGCTTCATCGACCGCATTCTTGACTGCATACTCCCATCCCATTGAATCCTTTCCGACGATCTGTATTACCGAATACATCGCTTCCGCCTCCACATTTATCGCTTATTGCTGCCGGTTAGCCTTTTCTTGTCCTGCTTGAGTATTTCCCTATTCAGCGAATCCCTTCTCGCGGAATCAAGCTCTAAGATCTCATGCTCCAGCAGCTCTCTCTCCCGTCCATTAGCCACGGCGTAGATCCTTCTGTCGGAAAAAGTGCCTTCCTTTTCCGCGGATTCGATGTCGTGCCTCAGACAGTGGTATGCGTAGCCGATGGTCCTGTGCCTGTGCTCACAGGATCCCCGAACCGGCCCCCTGGTTATGTAGTATATGCTGTAATCACCCATCTCTTCCGCTCCTGATGAATAATGCTGCAGACTGCATATTTGGATCTGATCCGCAAATAAATTTTTGCTCAATCTCAGGTGGTCTACCGATAATGAGTTGTTGAACAAGAAAACACCATCATGAGACCACACAGACAAAATGGCGCTTAAGAGAGAGAGCAATCGAATGCAGCTATCTCCTATCATCTCATTCACACGATATGCCAACGGCCAGTCAACTCAATAACGGTAGACTACCCAATCTCAGAAAAAGTAAAAAAATAATATTGGATCTAGTTCAGGCCGCTGCCGCCCATGCCCGGCGGAATGCCGCTCAGGTCACCGCCAGGCCCGATCTTGTCCTTGTACTGATGGACATCCACGAACCTGGACTTGGAATCGGTTGTCTCTGATTTGTTCTCCTCCGTCTGGACCACAGTCTTCTCCTCAGCAGGTGCCGGCGTCTCCGCTTTGGGCTCGGCAATTACAGCAGGCGTGTAGCTCGCGGTGTCCGGGCTCACCCAGATGGCCATGAATGTGCCGTTTCCCACCTTCTTTCCTCCGCTGAACTGGGTCCAGTTGCCGGTTATGGTGTCGCTTGCGTATTTGCCTGTCATCTTCGTGGTGAAAAGCACGCCCTCCTTCTGGGCTGTCATCGTCAGATCCACATCGCTTCCGGAGACGGAGCCGGTGACATCCCCGTTCCAGGCCGCACCGGATTCAGGCTCGTACTTGGCCTGTCCCAGCAGCTCTGAGCCGTCCTGGTTGATGACCATGGTTATGGGACCGGCCTCGATGTTGGAAACAGACCAGATATAGCTGAGATTGATCGCGCTTTCCGCCATCTGGGCGGCACTCTCATTAGTTGAGGCGGCCGCCGCATCGACAATGGTTGCATTTTCTGCCTCTGCCGTGGCGTTTTCCACCACTCCCAGGGACGGCCCGGCGCAAAGGAATACAAGCAGCAAGGAAATAATCATGTTTTTCGTACTCAATTCTATGCCTCCACTCTTCGGCTATAGGCTTTTCGTCATTTGCCTACAACAGCCTTCTGTCTAACCTTCTCCTTAATAAGCTTTTCATCGACCTTCATTGTATGTAGAGTCAGGCTCATGGCCATTGTCGCCGGCGTCCAGTCGGCGCAGCTCCTCTCCCCTTGCCCAGGAAGGGATCTGTCCGATCAAAAAAAATATATAGATAGACATAGAGAATCTGATAAGCGTAATTTGGTAGGAGAGATGGGGGCGGGTTATTATGGGTGAGTATCTCTTTGAGCTGCTTGCGCTGGTGCTGTCTGTTATCCTGGCTCTGGCCACGATCTACAGCATCAGGCTTTATTTGGAAATTTAAGTCTTTTATTTCGTCGACACTATTTTTATCACATCCCCGTCCTTCAGCTCGTGCTTCTCTCCAAGCCGCATCTTGGTCTTGCCGTCGATGGCAAAGAGGAAGCTCTTGCCTATGTCCGAGTGCACCCGGAAGGCCAGGTCGCGGGCAGTGCTGCCCCGCTTCATAAGAAAGGCATCGGGCAGTATCACTCCCTTTCTGTCAGTGAACTTGTTCTCGTCCTCCACAGGATAGAGCACAATGTAGTCCAGAAGCTCGAAGACCGCACGGTTGATGCACTGCTGCACCCCCGTGCCGCCGTACTGTTTCATGAGCAGCCTGATCTTCTCAAGGCCCGCCTTCTGGGCAGGGCTGAGCTGCCCCACGATCTCAAAGTCTGGATCGCCGGGCTTGTATTTGATCAGCCCAGCCTTCTCAGCCATCCGCAGGGCGATCTCTGCTGCTCCGCTGACGGGTATGACGGGGCAGTCCTTGAGGGAGAGCAGCCTCTTGACGTTCTCGGGAGAGGCGATGTCTATCTTATTTGCCGCGATGATCATGGGCTTGCTGTAGGCACGCAGAAGGGACGCAAACTCGCGGATGTCCTCCTCCTTCCAGGCTCCGGGATCCTTCTTGATCTCGGATAGTGAGCGGCGGATGTGGCTCTCTGAGACGCCCGCTCCTGCCATCTGGTCGATCAGTATCTGCTCGGGCTTGCCTCCCAGGGCCTTGTAGTTTCTCATCAGCTTCTCCCAGTTCCTGGTGAGGATGCCGTTGAGCCACATGGTGATCTCATGCTCCAGGAACTTGACGTCCGAAACAGGGTCGTGATTGCCCAGGCCTACGGGGTTGCCCTCTGCATCGGTCCCTCCAGAGGCGTCCAGCACGTGGATCACCGCTTCTGCTACGCGCAGGGCGTCGAGAAACTCATTGCCCAAGCCCTTTCCAAGGTGGGCGTCCGGCACGAGGCCGGCTACATCTATCAGCTCGATGGGTATGAAGCGCTCGCCATCCGTGCACCGGCCGCAGCCCCCGGCGATCCCCAGCTCCTTGCAGGGGCAGGGGACGCGCACATACGAGACGCCGTGGTTGGCGTCGATGGTGGTAAACGGATAGCTCGCAATGTCCACATCGACCAAAGTCGCCGCCTTAAAAAAGGTGGATTTGCCGGAGTTGGGCTTTCCGGCCAGCCCCACAGAGAGCATTGAGATCAGCGATCCTCTCTATCCCATCTAGCGGATGATGGACGAGACATTCATCTCTGCGCACTTCTTCTCAAAGCGGGCTGCCTTGGAGGAAGCCAGCTTCTTGGCCAAGGCCAGGCCCTTCTCGCTGATAGCCTTCTCCTGCACAGCTCCCGCTGCCAGTGTGGCGGCATAGAGCCTCTCGCCCTTCTCAGTCCTCGCGAGAACTGTGGACCAGCCATCAGGCGAGCCCACGCTGCCCACTGATATGTCTGCCAGCTCGCTTGCAAAGTCGAAGCACGGTCCGCAGCCGGAGAAGGTGAATGGATCTGTCTCTTCGATATTGACCTCATGGGCGGCTCCGGTTTTATCAATCGCCCGGAACATGCCCTTCTTGATCTCGAAGCGGGCCACATTTCCGGGATCGAGGCCAAACCTGCCCCTGACCAGGCCGCTCATGAGAGCCTCGTAGTTGAAGTTCTCCATGCAGAAGAGGCCCAGGAGGAGGGCAATTCTGTCCTGGCCGAACTGGTAGGGCTCATCCAGGAGCAGAACCTTGCGCAGGCCCTGAATCTGGCATGGGGTGCCCACAAATCCGATCTTCTGAAAGCCGCTCTCCAGAGCCTCCTTGACTGCAAGGACGCTGTTGGTGATGGTGTACTTTGTCCCGGCTGCGGAGCGGATCTCGTCTGCGGTTGTGGCCACGCGGGCGGCAGAGCGCCACTCCTCATCCCTGCCGGTGACTATGGCGCAGTCGATCATTTCCGACTGGAGGGCCTCTACCAGCAGCGCTGTTGCCACGCCTCCGTCCTGAGCCCCGGGCTGGCGCGGCTGGGCCTGGGCGGCCACGGCCTTCCTGTAGATTCCCAGAGCCTCATCGGCATTCCTGGTCCTGCCGAAGAGCTTTCTCTCCATCTCAGCCATGTCCAGGAAGGTCCTGGGGCAGTAGGTGAAGCACAGGCCGCAGAGGGGATCGTAGTTAACGAGGGCGGGCCTGTTCTCCACATGCTCGATTCTGGGGCAGAAGGCCTCGCATGTGCCGCAGCGGCAGCAGATCTCCGGTTTTATAACCTTGTACTCCAGCTCTCCGAATCCACTTTCAAGGTAAGTGGGCTCAGCATACTTCTCCTTGGCAGCCATGATCATGATCTCCGAAAGTTGCAGGTTTAAAGATTCTCCCGCCTAAAAGCTTTTATGGTTCAAGCCGGCTGAGATGCTGCCATGATCCTAGGCCTGGATATCGGCGGGGCCAACACCAAGGCGGCGGCCTCCGATGGGCAGTTCTGCCTGAGCGTCTATCTTCCCCTCTGGAAGAATGCACCCCTGGATGAGGCTTTAGCCCGCCTTGCAGATGAGCAGAGAGAGGCCGAAGCAGTGGCGGTTGTGATCACGGGGGAGCTGGCCGACTGCTATACATCCAAGATGGAGGGGGTCGGCAGCATCATGGCCGCAGTAAAGCGGGCCTTCTCCTGCCCCATCCTATTTTGGGGCACTGCGGGCTTTGCCTGGAAGGAGCCGCTGCAGCTTGCTGCCGCCAACTGGTCAGCCTCGGCCGCACTTCTGGCGCGCGATGTTGGCGACTGCCTCTTCGTGGACATGGGCAGCACCACAACCGACATCATCCCTGTGCGGGCGGGGCAGATGCCTGCAGCCCGGACAGACCTCATGCGCCTGGCTGCAGGGGAGCTGGTTTACACGGGACTTCTGCGCACCCGCCTGGATGCCCTGCTGCCCGCAGCCAGGATCAAAGGCCAGAAGGTGCCCCTGGCACCTGAGTATTTCGCGATCATGGCCGATGCCCGCCTCGTCCTGGACGAGATCTCTGAGGATGGCTACACATGCGAGACCGCAGACGGGGCGGGAAAGGACCGGGGCTCCTCTTTGCGCCGTCTGGCGAGGGCTGTCTGCGCCGATCTGGAGGAGATAGGCGAGGCAGGGGCGCTGGCCATAGCCCGGCAGGCCTGCATGCGGCAGGGCGGCATTCTCGCCGGGTCCATAGGGAGGCAGGCGGAGAGGCATGGCCTCTCGCGGGTGGCGGCTGCGGGGATCGGGGAGGGGCTGATCGCTGATGCTGCTGCATTCCTTGGCCTGGAGTGCATTCGCCTGTCACAGCTCTACGGCGGGCGCATCTCAGATGTCTTTCCGGCCTATGCTGTGGCGAAGCTCGCTGAGGCGGAGATCTGCGGGGCTGGGGGGGCCTGAGGGCTCAGAAATAAAGACGTCCTTGGTATTGGCGGTTCAGGCCGAGAATTCCTTTGGGAGATAAATCCATAGCTATTGGGTCAGGCCCACCCGCCACTTGAGCATCCGGTCCTCCACGATATAGCGGAATGTCCTGTCTATGGCGAGGCCCAGCAGTCCGAGGACGATCATATACATGAAGACCTCGTCCATGCGGTAGTGACCGTAGGAGTCCCAGATCTTAAAGCCGAGGCCGTTCTTGCTGACACCAAACATCTCGGCAGCCACGAGGCACATCCAGGCGATGCCCATGGCGATTCTGATTCCGGCCGCAATGGAGGGAAGGGCGTTGGGCAGAGCCACGTATCTTATCAGATCGATATCTTTTGTTGCCCCCAGAACCTTGGCCGATTCCACGTACACCCTGGGAAGGCTCTTAAAGCCTACATATGTGTTGATCAGTATCGGAAACACGGCTCCGACGAATATTATGAATCCTGCGGCGGCATTTGTTATGCCGAACCAGATTATGGCGAATGGAATCCAGGCCAGGGGCGGTATGGGCCTCAGTATCTCCACAATGGGATCGGCGACCCTGTCCGCAAGCTTGAACCATCCCATGATCATTCCCGTGGGCAGCGCCACGACCAGCCCTCCCGCCATGCCTATAGCAAAGTGAAGGGCGCTGATGGGCAGGTCTTCACTTAAGATCTCCTGCCAGTTGTTCAAGAAGGCAGCCACCACCTGAGAGAATCCAGGGAGTGTCAACTGGTCGGCGACCATATAGGAAGCCGCCTCCCAGATAGCTATCAATCCCAATATGGAGAGGACGGAGATGCCCCGGCCTCTCAGGATATCTGTTCCGCCTGCCCGGATACCCCTCCCTTCAATCACTTTGCTCAGCGCCTTTCACCCTCTCGTAAAAGCTGGTATCGAAGAGATCCTCTGCAGTCAGCTCCCTCCTGGTATAATTCATCTCATAGTCGACCCTGGCATACTCGACTGTAGAAGGTATCTGTATACTGGGATCGCTGACCCATTTGCCGTCCCAGCTCTCTATGGAATGCTCGATCTCTGTGAGATTGGATTTTGTCTTCTTCGCATAGATCTGGGCTGCCTCTTCTGGATGGGCTTTGATGTACTCTGTCGCCTTGATGTGGGTCTTGACGATCTGATCCACCAGCTCCGGATGCCCTTTGATCAGCTTCTCGGATACCACCAGGCTGCAGCAGGCGTGGCCCGGCCACATCTGCCCCGACGATACTGCCTCTATGCCATTTCCCTTCAGCTCGACTATGGAGGGGAAGGGATGGGGCAGGAACACGCCGTCCAGCTCACCTGCGAAGAGGGCGGTCATGGCCGGTCCGGGGTCCATCCCTTTGATATCCACTGAGTTGATATCCACGCCGCTATTCATGAGCCATTTCTTCATGACTGTGTCCTGGATGGAGCCGGGCTGGTATGTGCCTATGGACAGTCCGGATAGGGATGCAGGTCCGCTGTAGTTCAGCCCCGGCCTGAGGACCAGGTCCGAGCCGTTGATGTTAACTGCAGCCACGATCTTGGCTGGAAGGCCTGCAGCTATGGCTGAGATGGGCGGCGCTGTGCCCACATAGGCCACGTCCAGCTCTCCTGCCACCATGGCCTGCATCTCAGGCACGCCGGTCGGAAACTGGATCTCCTCAATCTTGGTTATGCCGAAGGGCTTGAGCTCCTCCGCCCACCAGCCCTTCTCATAGGCCACCATCTCAGCGATCTGGTGGGTGCTGGGCTGGTAGCCGATGCGCAGAGTGGTGATATTGCCGGCTGCAGCCTCACCAGTAGCGCTTTCCTTCTTCTCAGGAGAAGATATGCAGCCCAGCGACATAACCACCACCGCCGCGAGTATCGCTATAATTATAAATTTCTTCAAATGATATCACCTACTGCCGACTTTGCCCTCTGAAGAGAACGATCGGTATAAAGCAGTTTCCAGCCATGAGAAATTATCTTCTCATACGGGACAATATAATGAGATAATCCTACAATTGTAGTTATAAGGCCCGATCCAGGACGAAAAGGGTTTGAATCAATAGAATGCGTGGTCGTTTTTATGGCTGCGTCTTTGGGCGGGATTCTGAAGAGGGTGGAGCGGGGAGAGGCTGTTGTTCTGACGGCAGAGGAGGCCTTCAGCCTGGCAGAGTCGGAGGGGCCGGATGCCCTTCGGGGCGTCGACGTCGTGACTGCAGCTACCAGGGCTGTGATGAGCGGCACATTTGCCGTTCTATCTTTTTCCGTGGCCCCATCAGGGGCATTTCTCAGGGCGGAGAAGGCCTGGATCAACGGCATCGCTGCCTTCGTGGGCCCCTGCCCAAATGAGAACCTGGGCGTGCTGGATCTGGTGGTCTTCGGCACAGCCCACAGCCGGGACAGGCCCGGCTATGGCGGAGGCCATCTATTTCGCGATCTGGTGGAGGGAAAGAGGGTCGATGTGCAGGTGCTGGCAGAGGGGGGGCGCAGCCTCAGATGCGATGTGGCCCTCGATGAGATGCCCCATGCCAGGCTCTACGGCTCGCGCCATGCATTCAAGAACTATTCGGCCTTTGTCAATGCTGGTGGCATGCCAGCGAGCACAATCTTTCACGCCCGGCCATTTGCGCCGCACCTTCAGGAGGCGACCTTCTCAGGCTGCGGGCGTGTGAGCCCCCTCAAGAACGATCCCCTCCTGGAGACGATAGGAACTGGAAGCCGCATCCTTCTAAACGGGGCGGAGGGCTTTGTTATCGGCGCCGGCACGCGCAGCAGCCTGGATCGGCCCAATCTCTCTGCCTTTGCCGATATGCACTGCATGCGGGCTGAGTACATGGGAGGATTTGCCACCGCAGCCGGTCCGGAGTGCATCTGCTCCCTGGCTGTGGCCATTCCCCTCGTCAGCGAAAGAATCCTTCAGGAGGTGGCCAGGCCGGATGGAGAGATCGATCTGCCTGTAAATGACGTGGCCTGCAGGCAGCAGGTGGGGCTCTCCGACTACGGTGACGTGTGGGATGGCTCAGACCTGGAGGTGGAGTTCGATCCGGCCTCCTGCCTGGGCTGCCAGAGATGCCAGGTGGAGCAGGCCTGTCCCATGGGGGCCGTAACTGGAGGGATGGACAAAGACGGGACCGCCCGCGCCACAAGGGATGAGGGGCTCTGCTTTCACTGCGGACTGTGCGTCTCCGTCTGCCCTTCCTCTGCCTTCAGCGCGAGGCTGGGGGAGATAATGATGAAGAGCAATATGCAGAGCACGATCGAAGGCGGGGCTGCGGAGGGCTGCGCCATTCCCGTTGTCCTGCGCCAGTCGGACAGGCTGCGGGCTCTGCGTCTGGCTGAGGAGCTGAAGAGGAGGATTTTGGACGGCTCCTTCAGGATGGCCCCTCCGGTCGAGCGCATCTACTGAACCTGGAGATGATCTCCTCAGGCGAGAGGTCGATGATGGGCACGGCAGCATTTCCCGCCTCGACTGCCGCGACGATCACAGACGGCCGGCCGCAGGAGATGGCCGCAAGGCAGGAGAGAGCCTCTTCAAGCTCAGATCTACCGGCCGTCCTCTGCACGTTCCCGATGCCTGCCGCCCTGGCCAGAGCAGCCAGGTCGGTTCCCAGGCTGGTGCATGTGGGCTGCGATCCTGTCGAGCCGTAGCAGCCGTTGTCCAGTATGATGAGCATGAAATTGCCACGCCCGTGGTGGGCGATGGTGGCAAGCGTGCCCAGGTTCATGAGAACCGATCCGTCGCCGTCCAGGACCATAACCATCCTCTCGGGCCTGGCCAGTGAGAGCCCAAGGCCTATGGAGGAGGCAAGGCCCATCGACCCGAGCATGTAGAAGTTCTCCGGCCTGTCTAGGATGGAGTACAGCTCCCGGCTGGGATAGCCTATGTTGCATATGAGCAGAGCGCCCGCCGCCCGGGCGGCCTGCGCAGCCACGGCTATGGCCTCTGTCCTCTTCATCCTCCCCTCCAGAAGAGCAGGTCGAGCAGCACTGCAGAGGGCCTTCTGCTGCCCAGGGCGTCCTGCCAGGCCCCGGCAACAGCCCCTGCCACCGCCTCCTCAGTCTGGCCGGGGGGGATGGAGATATTAGGGATCTGCATCGCATCCAGCAGGGGCTGTGTGAGCCGGCCCATTGGCACCTGGCCGATGATGCTCTCTCCAGCTCCCCCCCGGTGGCTGATGATCATTAGCAGGGGTATGCCGTAGAGCAGGTCAAGCGAGGCCAGGGCATTGATGCAGTTTCCGAGGCCCGAATTTTGCATGAGCAGTGCAGTGCGCCGGCCGCCCATCCAGGCACCGGCGCACAGGCCAACCCCCTCCTCCTCACGGGTGGCAGGAATGTGGATGATATCTGGATCGCGGGCCACGAGGTCGAGCAGAGCCTGCAGGTTGACGCATGGAACCGAGGCGGCAAAGTCTATGCCTGCGCTCTTGAGGCCGCGGTAGACGGCAAGGCTGGGATTCATTGCAACAATCTTTGACGCTGCAAAAGAAAAAAAGGCTTTGGGCTTGATTGGTTGAGCATTTAAATGAAGAATCCACCGTGACTGGACCATGTCCAGCTGCTTGTGTAGTAGTAAGTCACCCCGCCCCAACCATAGACGTTGGTGGCATACCATGGATCATAGACTAATGGATCCGGGTAGTATGTGGTATAGACCGGTACAGCTGGATTTACCACCGGAGCCGGATTATAGTAGGCCGGGTAGGTATATGTATATTCCGGATACCAGTAGTAAGTGTATGTCGGATAATACCAGTAGTTAGTGTATGTCGGATAATACCAGCTTGTGTAATAATATCCTCCCGGATTCAGCCAGTCGATATATTTTCCGCCGCCACGGCCATCAAGATCACCATGATCGCCGCCATGCCTGTCCCGCCCATCATAGTCTCCATCGTAGCTATTCCATTCATCGTGGCCGTTATATCCATCATGGTCCCCATAGGCGGCCCCTACCGCTACCAGCATTCCCAGGGCCAGGACCGGCAGTATCAGAGTAATTGATTTGATTTAGATTCCTCCAAAGACGTAGTTCATTAGCTTAATATTAAAAGCTGATTATTATGTAGATTTCACCTAGCATCTACATGAGACCTCCATGTGCCCTTGCCTGCTGAAAACTTATCCCTGCATGCGTTCAAAGCGAGATTGCTGGCAAAGCTCGCGAATTCATGTTATTCGTCGCATTCTGCGATGCATTCTCCGGAGATGATGCGGATTCCTCTGCCAGGGCATCAGACGGCACCTCGACATGCAGGGTGTAAAGCAGATCCCTGGTGATCTCCCACGGGTATGTGGATATGATGCGGCAGTCGGTAGTTCCCAGGTAGGATCCATCCTCGTAGAGCTTTGCATCCGGGGAATAGGCTGCGGCAACCACGAGATCGCCCTCCTGGTACTGGCCCTGGCCCAGGTACTCTCTATCGTAACGGAAATTGCCGAGAACTGCCAGCTTGCCGTCTATGGACGGCTGGTAGAGGTTGGGCTCATCAGCGCCAGCAGCCAGCAGCGCATTATAGACGATATAGGCGTTAGCAGTGATATTGGCAACCATCGGCACTTCATATCTGGTCAGCATCAACCAGGCGAAGTAATCTGCGGCTGTTATGGTCATGTTATACCTGGTAAAATGCACTCCAGTAGAGGTGATGCCGCTGGAAGGCGCTTCCACGATTACAGTGTAATCCATAGTGGTATTCATATCAAATGATACGACGTAAGGTCCTACCGCCCCGGATTCATGGGCTGCCAGTCCAGTCTCCGCCAGGCAGAAGGCCAGACCGGCCGCCAGCATGCAGATGGTTGCCGCGAGGTTCATTGACCATGGTTGTAGCATCAGAACCATTTCATCCTTTTGGTGGCAAGAGAGATATGTCGCATAATCCCGCCCCCTCACCGTTGGGATCAAGCCGGTATGCAGTGCCATCCAGCCACACCAGCACATAGCCGTCCTCCGGCGTGGCATCGAAGTCATGGCTGACCAGATAGAAGGCCAGATCCCGTACGGAGATGCGGCTGTCTTCAAATGATGAAATGAGCCCGTTAAGATCCTGGAGAGAGCTGGCAGAAGAGCAGGGGCCGAACAGCTGTATGGCAAGAATGAAAATGCAAATCATCCCACACTTCATGATGCCATCCCTCCGATCTCAACGGCCTGCCAGTCTCTGCCGGCTCTCTCCCTCAAGCTCTGCAAGCCTCTCCCGCAAATCTCTGCTCATGACCGTACCATTCCGGCTGCAGTTTAGAATGTTTTTCAGCGTAAACTCATCGAATCTGATGCCCCTCAGATCGGCTCCGCTCAAGTCCACATCTATCATCATGATCATTGTCAGGCTCGCATTTCTGAGATCTGCGCCGGCAAGGCTTACATTCTTGAGCAGGATCAGCTCCATCCAGGCGTCCCTCAGGTCGGCTCGAGACAGGTTCACATCCTCCATGAGCATCGGACCCTGGAGGATAGCGCCGTCCAGCCATGCACTGCTAAAGTCCGCTCCCATCAGATTCAGCCCCTCCAGCCGGGCGGAGGAGAGAATGGCTGCGGAGAGGTTCGCATCATTGAGCACTGTCTCGTGAAGGATGGCGGAGCTGAGATTCGATCCGGCCATTGTGGCGCCCGTCAAATCTGTCGAGGTCAGGTCTGCCCCGGCCATCCGGGCGGCAGACAGATCGGCCCTCATCATGTACGCTCTGGCCAGATCGGCATGGCTGAGGTCGGAGCTGCCCATTTTTGAGCCATAGAACTCGGCGCGGCAGAGATGGCTGGAGGAGAGGTTGCTGCTGGATATGTCCGACCAGCTCATCTTGGCACTGATGGCATTGATGCCGGACATGTTAAGATGGGAGAGGTTGGAGCCGTCCAGGTTGGTCCTGATCAGGCGCATTCCCGATAGATTGGCGCCCATAAGATAGGCATCCTCGAGGCACGCCCCTGTGGCATCAGCCCCGCTCAGGTCGGCTCCCGCAAGCACGGCATCATGCAGCCTGGCATCCCGCAGATCAGCCCGGGCAAGCACTGCACCTGTGAGGTCCGACCCGCCCATACAGATCCCCGAGCCATTGAACTCATTCATCCTGGCACCGGCAAGCACAGAGCGGTGCATCTGGCTGTCTGAGAAATCGGCATACGACAGGTCGGCACCTGCCGGGTTTGCCCCATCCATTATGGCCCCTTCCGCATTTGCCCGGCTCAGATCGGCCGATGACAGGTCGCCGTCTCCAAAACAGGATCCTGAGATGACCGAACCGGAGAGGTCGGAATGGCTGAGATTGGCCCGCGTGAAATTGGAAAATATGAGAGCAGAGCCGAAGATATTGCAGAGAGTGAGCTTCGCCCCGCCCCCTGTCGCCCCGGAGAGATCAATGCCTCGCAGATCCGCCCCTGTGAGGTCCGCCCCCATGAGATCGGCTCCTTTAAGACATCCCCCGCTGAGATTGGCATTGACCATCACTGCATCCGCGAGAGTGGCCCTCTCAGCCATGACCTCATTGAGGCTAGCCCCCGTGAGGTTGGCATCACGAAGATCCGACAGGAAGAGAGAGGCTTTGCTGAAATCGGTGCCCGCCAGAAGGCAGCTTTGCATATCAGAGCGGTTTAATTGAGCACCGGAGAGGTTCAGCCCGCTGAGATCTCCGCCGGCCAGCTCTGCACCATTATGGAACGGCTGATTATCCCGCGCTACCGCAGAGGTGCCATCTGCACCGGCGGAGAACGCCGTTAAAGCGAAAAACGCCATCAGAAGAAAAATCCGGGATTCTGATCCATCCTCAGATCCAATCATAAGGGATGATTGTCTTTATCGTATTAAGGCTTTCCTCAATTCTTCTTTTCCAGCACGATCTCCATCGAAGATACGTTCACCGGTTTGCCGTCATCGCTCTCAATTACCTCTGTGCCGATGGTGATGTTTTTGACTGTCAAATTGGGCATGAACCTATTCCTGATGATCTCAGCCGCATCTACTGCTCTTGATATGGCCCGGCCTCTGGCCTTGAGCGTCACTCTGGTGATCGGTTTGTTGAACTGGGTCATCACGGCAAGAACATAGTTCATGACTGGTTTGTCACCGATGAAGATCACAGCATTGTCTTCCATAGAAATCGCCCTTCCTTTTCCTTTTCTTGGGCAGGTTATTAATCCTTTCTCTCCAGAATATCGGCAAATGCGAAATTGGGCTTTACAGCATCTATCCTCACCCTCAGCCTCTCGCCGGGCCGCGACCTTCTGACAATGATCGCGAAGCCCTCCACCATCGCCACTCCGTCGCCTGACCTGCCCGTCGACTCGATCTGCACATCCAGCATATCCCCCTTCCGCACAGGCGCGGTGAGCATCTTCTTGGCCACTACGTATGTCTCAGCGCTCTCCCTTCGCGAGGCAGGCGGGCTGTGCGCCTGAACAGATGAAAACTCGCGCCGCACCTCATTGAGAAAGTCCAGGAAGAGGTCGCCCTGGAAGACCTTGACCGCAAAGTTGCCCCTCGGCTTGAGGATCTTTCTGGCCATATTCAGAGCGGATCTGGCCAGGTCAACAGATACGGCATGGTCCATCTCCCAGGCTCCTGTCAGGTTGGGAGCAGCATCGCAGATCACCACATCCGCCTGCCCTCCCAGTGCCTCCTTCACGAGATCCACAGTGCTCTCTTTGGTAATGTCTGCCTGAATCGTCACCACTCCGGGAAGGGGCAGGATCTCCGCAATGTCCACTCCCACCACAATGCCGCCGGAGAGCTTTGCAGCCACCTGCAGCCAGCCGCCGGGGGCCGCTCCCAGGTCGACCACAGAGTCTCCCCTCTTGATGATGTGAAACTTCTCGTTGATCTGCAGCAGCTTGTAGGCAGAGCGGGCTCTGTAGCCCTCTTCCTTTGCCAGCCTGTAGTAGTGGTCTCTCTGATCTCTGGCCATGCAGATAGGAAAGATCGACCTCGAATAAAGGTTTGTGTTTAGAATCAAGACGAAGTAAGAAGGCGAAACGAGAGCGAAGGCATTATAAGCTGTGCGGGAGAAGCTGTATGCAGCGAGAGAGGAAGGGCGGCTGCCGCTGGCCGCCTATGGCCGGTGTGGAAAGTCCCCCCACCACTGGACACACAGACATCCCCAAGGATGTGGGGCGAGAGCTCCGGCTCTGGCACAGAAACGAGACCGCTCCGCGCCAAAGCGATGATGCCGCAAGGCTGAAGGTCGCGCGGGAGGCGGATGAAACGGCGAAACCCTGTGGGTGCAAGCCAGAATAGAGCTGAGAACCTGGCCGTCCAGCCAAGCTCGGGTATGGCGCTAAGCTGAATGCCGCCAAAGAACAGAAGGGGGCTTACTCTCCTCACTCGTTATAATTTATTTTCTTGTCAGTGCGATGGCATAGATTTAAGATCAATCCCATCCGATATACTGCCAATGGATGAGTTATCAGAGCGGGCGGATATGCAGCTTCAGGCAATTGAAATGTCATACTCGATTAAGATTCAAAACAAAGCTGATATCGTCCGCCTTCTCTCAGAGAGGCTCAAGGATAAAATGCAGATCCTCATGGTTTGCACATCAATCAGCACCTGGATCGCCGGCAGCAACGTCAGCGGATCTGTAGTGGTTCCCATCGATCTGGTTTTGAAGCTAATTGAAGCCGTATCTCGATGAGGACCCGTCATGATATCCATTGAGGTTGACAGCAGAGCAGTAAAGGTTGCTGAGGGCTGCACCATCAAGGAGGCTCTGGAGTCCCTCGGATTCGAGATCGCATTGCATCCTGCGGAGAAGGGCCTCTTCATGCCCTGCCAGACGGGAGGCTGCTGGGCCTGTGCCGTGGATGTAGACGGATCTCTCGCGCCAGCCTGTGCTACCTCAGTCTCGCAGGGAATGAGGATCATGACCGGCCGGGAAAGGATGACCGTTCCCAGCATCAAGGAAGGTGCGGACGATATTGAAAAAGCAGGGACGCCGAAAGAGCCGATCAGCAGCTGCCGCAGCGGCAGCGATCTCACTCCCAAACGCCTGGTGGGTGGCTTTCTGGGCCATCAGGCCGGCGGGGTTGGGACGCCCTGGTGGCTGAAAGGAGGAAGCATTGAGGTGGCATGCTTTACGGCAGGATGCAACCTGTGCTGCCCTCAGTGCCAGAACTGGCGCTTTACATATGCCGGCTCACTAACTTCATCTTCTTTCGGATTTCAATCATCTGCTACATCCTCAACATCTGATTCCGCTGCTTCATTACCATCACCGCCATCCCAATCTCTAACCACTCTCCTCACCCCGGAGCAGGCCGCCCGGAAGATGACGGCCGCCAGGAGAAGGTTTGCAGTGGACCGCCTGGCCGTCTCCGGAGGCGAGTGCACCCTCAACAGGCCCTGGCTGGTCGAATTTCTGCGGCTGCTCAGGAAGATGAACCCCGCTGCCCATCTGCATGTGGACACAAACGGCTCCATCCTTACCAGGGATTACATCGACGAGCTGGCGGAGGCGGGCATGACAGATATCGGAATCGACCTCAAGGCCCTCAGGACTGCCACATTCATGGAGATCTGCGGACTGGTTGACGAACCACTGGCAGAGATGTATTTAGAGACCGCCTGGCGGGCGGTGCGGTATGTGCATGACAGCTATCCCCAGATCTATCTGGGGGTGGGCATTCCCTACAACAGCCTCCTGATCAGCCTCGACGAGATCATAGCCATGGGGCGGAAGATCGCAGAGATCGATCCCTGGATGCAGGTCTGCGTACTGGACTTGCGCCCGGAGTTTCTGAGGGACGACCTCATTCGCCCCAGCTTTTGGGATATGATGCAGGTTCATTATAATCTGAGGGACTGCGGCCTGCTGACTGTCGTATGCCAGACGGAGAAGGGAAAGGTCGGGCCGAGCGGGAGGCTTGTGGTCTAGGAGGCATAGAGGATCGGCGGCAACGATTCGTTTCACAAGCATCATTTCGCGATCGGTAATTAAAATGATTGAACGTGAATATTGCAATTGCGCTTGATAATAGATTCTTAATTAAAAATTTTAATGTTAATACGCCTTAAATCGAAGTACGGACTGTATCAACTATAAATAAATATAAAATATTTAGACATGGGGCAGTGTGCCGAATCTTCTGTAATTTGCACGGCCCTGATATCCCACCTTTCATTCCCTATCCATAGATAAATACTTTCTAGTCGTCATCCACTCTTCGTTTATGTCGATCAGTATAGACACGCCTAACCTAATAAACGATTGGTCGCTCGGAAATGCGCATAACACTCTCGATCTCCTTTTCAGCTCTTTGTTGATTCTCTCCATGCCGTTGGTTGTCCTAATCCTCCTCCAGTGCTCTCTGGGAAACGCCTTGTAGTTCCACAGGCTGAATCGAAAGCGCTCAGCAGTTTCCGCGGACTTGGAGTAGCCTCTTCTTTCCAGCTCCTGAATCAGTTGCAGCATCTCATTTTCGTCTTCCATAGCCATCTTTAGTTTATCTGCAACCTCCTTATGATACTTCTTGGCAACGTTTCTCAAGACCGCCCGCATCAGGTGAACATGGCACATCTGCCATGAAGCACCCAGGAAGGATCTCTCGACCGCTTTCTGGTGTCACTGGCAATCTCAAATTCCTCAATAGTGGCAAAGTAAAATTCCTCACCTGCAAATTCCTGAGGTTGATACTCAGGAGTTATGTAGATGCTAACCAGGAGGGAGTTCCACATGTTGAGAGATTTGT
>Ga0116146_1000249_pt1 | contig 71332 bp, 89 predicted proteins | sample AD_JPNHG2_MetaG_FD_89748 | JGI IMG/M metagenome (GOLD analysis project Ga0116146, IMG submission 89748) | Active sludge microbial communities of municipal wastewater-treating anaerobic digesters from Japan - AD_JPNHG2_MetaG | ecosystem: Engineered > Bioreactor > Anaerobic > Digestate | place... | reverse complement strand
TCCAAAGCAATTATGTCATAATCAGAAACAAGTTGATGCGATACCTTGTGCAATACATCTTGTCTTGTGTTGGATATTTTCTCGTGTATTTTGGCAACTTTTCGTTTTTGTCTTTCAAACGAACTACTGCCTTTTTGTTTACGAGAAAGGTGTTTTTGTGCTTTCGCTAAATCTCTTTCATATTTCTTGGTATATCGGTTATTCTTGAATTTGATTCCATCAGAAGTAATAGCAAAATCTTTCAATCCTAAATCCACACCACAAACAGCACCAGTTTTTTCTTTTGGTTGATACTGTTCTTCGGTTAAAATTGAAACATAGTATCTTCCAGTCGGTGTTTTAGTAAAGGTCATTTTGCCAACATCGCCCTTTATTTCACGGTGAACAATACATTTAATACCTTCTTTGAATTTTGGAACGTAAATTCTACCATCAACCAATTTTGTGTGTTGTGGTACTGTGAATCCGTTCTTTCTTTTCTTTGACTTAAATCTTGGAAACTTGGCATTTCCACGAAAGAAGTTAAGGTATGCAGTATCCAAAGACCTTAAAGCAAATTGCAGGGTTTGACTGTTTACTTCTTTAAGCCAAACAGTTTCCTCTTGCTTTTTTAATTCAGTCAAAGTTTTTGCTTGAGCGTAGTAGTTATCAGACTTCTTGTTTGCTTGATACTGTTCTTTACGTTCATTCAGAAAGTGATTATACACGAACCTAACGCATCCGAAATGTTTATCCAGCAACACTTTTTGGTCTTGTGTTGGTCTTAATTCAAAGCGATATGTCCTATGTATTGTTTTCACTATATTATTAAATAGTCTGAATTTATGCAAAGTTACGAATTTTTTGTAAAAGTTTCCGTCTTCGGGTAAAAAACTTTCACAAAAAATTCTCCACTATGTCTAAAAAATCACAGTACATCTCAACAAATCGTTCAAAACACTACCTCAAGTGCCATCTTATCTTTGTTTGCAAGTACCGTAAAAAGTTGCTTGTTGGTCAGTTAAAAGAAGATATGCGTTCCATTATCTTAAATATTACTTCTAATTCAGATTTTGAAATTGAAGTCTTTGAATCAGATTTAGACCATATCCACTTTCTCATTCGCTATATTCCTCGTCTTTCTATCACATCTATTGTCCGTAAGTTAAAGCAAGAATCTACATATCACATTTGGCACTCTGCTCATCGTTCATTTCTATTCAATCACTTTTGGAAGGAAAGAACCTTTTGGTCAGATGGTTACTTCGTTTGCTCTATTGGTGAGGCTTCACCAGATACCATTCGTCAGTATATTCTCACTCAAGGTTAGTCGCTTACATCCCACAAACTAAAGATTTGTGGGTTTTACGCTCCATCATTATAAATAATTTTTAAAAAACAACCCGTTGTTCCAATAAGAGTGCAATGGGTTGTTTCCTTTTATATTAATATGAACATTCTTTATTTAAAAAATAAATAATATTTTAATTAATAAATTTTGAACAATGTTTTTATTAATAATCATATCGAACATTGTTTAATTAATAAACCAACAACTGAACATTGATTAATTAATAAATTTTGAACAATGTTTTTATTAATAATCACATCGAACATTGTTTAATTAATAAATCTTATCTAAACACTTAATAAAAAAATAATCCCTTTGATATTTAAACCAAAGGGATATTCATTAACAATTTAAAAACAATTCAATTTCAATCGAAATCCATATTCTTTGCCATTCCTATTTCAATATTAACATACCTGTTATATTCACCAGTATAATCTTCATAGTGTTTTACTTTCCTATAAAGTAAATCCGAAAAATGAGAATCACGGGTATATAAATTCATATGCCTAACATCAGGAATTGAAAAATACCACCCTTGTCCATTCAAAGTGAAAAAACCTGAAACGTAAAAATGACCTCTACTGAATACAATATTTGTTGCACCAATAGATTTTAATTCTTTTCTAAATTCCGATTTAAAGGTTCTGTAAAATTCCAAAAATTCTGGTGTTGTTTCAGAACTGCTTTCAAAACCTTTTTTAATTAATTCAATTGACTTATTCATAATTAACAAATGTTTTGGTTTATACTATTTGATTATACGTAAATAAAATAATTAAGTTTCAAAAAAATATAAAATATTTATGTTTTAATTTAAAATAATTAACATCGAACAATGTTTAATTAATAACAAACTAATAATAAAAACAAAAAAAAACGGGCTTTAATGCCCGTAATATGCGTTGTATTGGTTTTGTTCCATTATTTCTTCCTTTGTAAAAGGTTCATCCCATTTAGTTGCCCTTACTTTACTATTATCCAACCATGCAAATTCTTTTTTTAAATATTTGGCTTTTGATACAGTAAAAACATAATTCCCACAATCCAAAATACAAACCATTGAACCACCAATTTGACCAACAACCATAAAATTTTCATAGTTGGTTTGTCCATACCCCCAACCCATAACTGAATATGTTTCTTTTTCTTCAAACAATTTAACCTTATCAAAAAACTCTTTTACTTCCATTAATTTGTTAAACTCATATTGCTTTTCATTCACAATAACTTCATCACTTACTTTTGTACGCCATTGATAATTACTAATTCTTTTAATTATAGATTCCTGTATTTCTTTAATGGTTTTACCATTAACTAAATCTACAAAAAAAGATGCTTCACGATTCGTCATTTTAGTTGCCATAATTCAAAAATTTTAGTTAAACAAAATGTAATTATATTTAATAATACGTAATATAAAAATAAAAGTTTCAAAAAATATAAAATATTTATGTTTTAATTAATAACTATTAATCGAACAATGTTTTTTTATATAGAAATGAAACTATTTTTTATTCATTCCGTATATTCAAATAGCATTAATCAATAAAATTGAATGCCATGATAATTATATCAATTATTGTTACAAAAAACGGTATTGTTGAAACCATTGATTCCTTTGATATTTCTAATAAAGAAACATCAAATAATGTTATTGATTTTACCAAAAAATATTTTATTAACCTTTGTAAAGAATTTGGATTCATTGAAACCAATGAACTAACTAAAGAAAAATTAATTTCAAAGGGATATTATATTGCCAAATATAATGTAGTTATTAATTATACTATTATACATGTAGAATAATAAATAATTATATTAATATTTCATTTTAAATAAAACTTATTGTTATTAACTAATAATAAGTTTTATTCTTTTATCAAAAAAAAATTAATATTAATTAATAAAAAAATATAATTATTTTTATTTAAAAATAATCATACGATTTTTATTCAATATCAATTAATATACGCCATAATAAACAAAAAGTTATATCAATACCCTTATTTAAAATCATTCTAAATTAATACAATTTTATCATTTTTAATTAAAAAAATGTAACTTTTTTAATTAAAATACGAATAAACAAATACAAATAACAACTATTGTTTAATTAAAATCTTATCAATTATGAAAACACCATCATTTTTAATGCCTTGCACTCTTAATGAAATGCTTTTCCCTGTTGAACTAAGGGATAACCCACGTAACACTAATCAGGAATATTCAAAAGTAGTTGTGGGTCATATTGATACGGGCGAAATTGACCTCAACTATTGTTCTCCCCGTTATCAATTAGTCCCTAATAGTGAAATTTTTCCTAAAATTGAGGAAATTTTTAAGCAGAATAACGTGAATTTCACTGTTAAATACAGTATGCTAAAACATGCCATGTTTTATGCTTACTATATCATTGAAGACCCTGCATATGCTTTTATTATGCCAAACACAAAGGATGATATTAAATTTTCCTTTGTATTCCAACATAGTTACAATGGGTTATGGAAATACAAAGGTATTGCAGGTTTTTATAGGCTTGTTTGTAAAAATGGTTTGACTGTACCTGTAAAGCAAATGAAAGATTATAATTTACAAATTTCTGGCAAACATACCCCAAGTATTTTAGAATCGCTTATTCAGTTTGACAATCTTCTCAAAATGATTGCAAAAAATGGAAAGGAAATTGTAACAAGTGTTAAAAATGTCTATTCACAACTATCAGACCGTATGGTATATAAAGTTGAAGATAGAATCAAGGAAGTTTTAGGTGCTGTTGGTATTACTGCTATTGACAACAAAAAATTTAATACTGTTACTAATATCATTGACAAAATTAGAGTTGAGTCCGATAATCCTACTTTGGGATATGCAGGAAAAATAAGTGATTGGCTTATCTATAATGGGATAAACCAATATATTAATGATGACGAACTCAACATTGCAAGTCCTGAAAAAAGAAAAGACAAAGATATTGCAGTATTAGAGTATTTAATTGCCAATGCTTAAAAAGCAAAGTAAATAAACACTAAAAAACGGGCAAATTTAAGCCCGTTTTTTTTTTTTGTCAATATCCATACCTAAATAATAAATAAACGTCTAAAATAAAAAATAAATCATTGTTATATTAAAATAAACTAATAGTAATAAACCACATATATTTTAAAATAAATAACCCTATTTAAAACTATTCTAAATTAAAAAAAAGATATAAATTTTTAAATAAGATTGAAACTTTTTAATTTAAAATACGTAACATTAATTGTAATTAATTAATTAATTTTTTTATTGTTTAATCTAAATTTTTTTACCATGAAAAATACAGTAAGAGTATCGAAAGACCAACTAATCGAAATGTTGAAAAATTGGAATTTTGGGGCACAACCCGCTTCAATCCAATATATTACAACCCCCAAATTGACCAAAGATGGTAAAATACTCTTTGGTGATATTATGAAAATTGCAAATATTGGTTGCATGATTGGTTATATTTACGAAAATAGTGTAAATAACGAAAGAGAAAGAGAAAATCTTACAAAAAATTTTATTGCTAAACCATTATGGAATGGCAAAGGAATACGAATATCCACTGCTTTGTCCATGCACAAAGAAAAAGGTACTTTTTATTTAACCTACAAACACCAACAAACTTTTAGGTCGTTTTACTTTGACAAAAATATGGTACTAATACCTAACAAAATTATAAAACCCTATCTTCCTGACAATACTCCTAAAAATCAGGGTGTTAGTGAGGGTAAGGAAATTCATCATAGAGAACTTTCAATTGACAATATTGTAAGAGTGAAATTTAGAAAAACTACATACGAATTAATATAGTTTTTCTTAAACACTAAAAAACGGGCTAATTTAAGCCCGTTTTTTTTTGTCAATACTCTATACTAAACAAACAAATAAACGTCTTATATTAAATATTAATTGCCATTACATTAAAATAAACTAATTGTAATAAACCAAATTTAAAATAAATAACCCTATTTAGAATTATTCTAAATTAAAAAAAGATATAAATTTTTAAATAAGATTGAAACTTTTTAATTTAAAATACGTATAAGAATATGTAAATATTATTTATCCCCCTACTCCCTTATTTACCGTATCCCCCCCCTATATATCCCCACCACAGGGGGACGAAAAACAGGGGGGGGTGCTACACGAATAACTTCTAAATGTAACAAAAAATTTCCCAAAAAATTTTTAGAAAATAGAAATTATCTTTTATAATAATTTATAAAAAAATATAATATTAATTTATTAAATCAAAAATATTATTCTCTTATTTTTTTACCAATAATTGTCATATTCCAATTTTTTAAACTTCCATATAAAACAAAAGACCGTGTTCTAAAAAAATTAATTATTTTTGTTTTAAGAGATATTGAATTATATAAATCTTTATCAAGTAATATTTCAAAAACCATTATATTTTATTTTATATATATTAATAAATCTAATGAAACATAAAATTATTTTAGGATATATTTAAGTATTTTATCAGAAGTATAAATATTTATTTTTTATTTATTTAGCATAGCATTAACATATGCTTCATATGTTGGTTGGTAGTCATATTCTATTTTAAAGACTTCATTTTCTGTTGGTTTATATCCTGTTTTTATATTATAATTACCATTTTTTTCATTAACACCTTCTTTTCTTATAATATAAACCATATCATCTTTATGGTTTCCATATTTTCTATCAATAATACTGAATATATATCCGTTAAATATGGGTAGTAGGTTTACACTGGTACTTTTATGGAATCCATTTTTTAGAATACTTTTTTTATTTTGTTCAAGGGTATTATTCATTTTACCTCTAATATCTTTATGTTGTGCTACGTATATTTTGTTAAACTCCTTTTCTGTTAGAATATTATTTTGGTTAGTGTTTAAATTTTCTTCTTTTACAAGAATAGGTTTATTAAATTCTGTATATGTTTTATACATTCTTTTTATTAACTTTTTTTTATTATCATCATTAATATTTTTTATAAATCCAAAGTTTTCTTTTATATAGTTTTTTATTATTCTATTTAGGAATGTTTTAAATGGTAGATTTTTCAATCTATACTTATTTTTTAATGCATATGTAATTATTCCATGCATATACGCATTAAATTCTTCGGGTGAGTTGTAATATTCTTCTTTACTATTTTTATTCATTGTTGGTTTATATGTATTTTTATATCTAATTGAATCTAGGTAATGAATAAATTCGTGAATAAAAGTATCTTCAGCAATCCAAAATTTAAATCTTAATTTTGCATAGTATTCATTATTTTCGAATGAGTTTTTATCAGTTTGTGATATAATTAGGAATACCATTCTATTATTATTTCGGTCAAAGAATGCTATATTATTACCTATTTGATGTGCAAATATAATATTTAGGTTATATTTTTTATCTATTTGGTTTAGATTAAATTTAACACCATATAATGGACGTTTGTTTCCTTTTGTATCATATACGAATTCTAAATCAGGATTTGTTGGTTCTAATTTTATATTATTTATATTCTTTTTTATTTTATGGAATATTCTTTTCGCTTCGTTATTATATTTAATATCGGATTGTGGGTTTTCGGATATTAAGGTATTGTTATTCATTATATTTTTCATAATATTAAAATTTATTTTTTAGATAACTTCAAAAATATGAATTAGATTATCAATACTATACACTAGTTTAACTTCACTTGGGTGGTAAGAAACTCCCTCACCTGAATATATTTCATTTTTTGCTTCAATAATAGCATCTTTTAGATTTGTTGATTTTAATGGTATAAACGACAGTCCATTTTTAGCATTTACATTATCGACCAACACCCAATAGTTGGGATATAATTCACGAATATCTGCTTTTTTAATATCATCACCCCAAAGGTCAAATCCTGATATTGAAAATTCATGATTATTATCAATTGCTGTTTGCATTGCTTTTTTTAATTCTTCTTTTGTTCCATGAAATCCATAGTTACCAAAAGTCCAACTACTCCAACCTCTTTTTAAATCATTCTCAATATGAAAGGAATTATAATTCAGAAAAAATTGAATCAGATAAATCCAAATATAAAGTTATTTAATTACCAATAAAGAAGATAAACCCAAATTTAAGGGTAAGTTAAATATATTTAATGATGGAAGGGCAGTTTTAATTGTAAATTATACGACATATTCTGGAGTTAAAAATAGTTATGTTAATTATTTTGATAAAAAGGGGTTAGAAATTATTGACAAAAATGATTCTTCTAAAGAAGAAAAGAAATATTTTGATAGTTTATAGATTATTAATTTTTAAGATTTCATTGATTTTTAAAAAGTAAAATTCTTTAAATGTAATTTCATTATTCATTAATTTATCGTATAATGTGATTGGTGTATAATTATATTCCATTTCGAATATACCATCATTTGTTTTTAATTTGGGTAAACTTTTAATTGCTTCACCGCTAGTAATTGGATTGGGTAAATTATTATTTGTTAAAGAAAAAAGTATTTCAGGTGGTTTAATTTCAATTTTATTTAAAGAACCAATAATAAATATTCTTCTACGTAATTGTGGAACACCATATTCTTCAGCATTCAATTTAAATGGTTTATTAACATAATATCCAATATCTTCAAAAGATTTAATTATTTTTTTTATAATTTTTCCCTTTTCCATTGATAATAATCCAATTACATTTTCTATAATGAATATTTCGGGTTTTATTGTTTTTACTATATCAAGAAATTCCAAATATAATTTATTTCTATGGTCATTTGGATTTCTAAGACCCGCAGATGAAAATCCTTGACATGGAATTCCACCCATTATAATTCCAACATTATTATTTAGACCGATATTAATTATTTTATTTTTTATTTCTTTTTTTGTAATATCACCAAGTATTAAATTATTATTTTTATTATATTTTGCATGATTTTTCATATATGTTTCGAATAGATTTTTATCAATTTCATTGGCAGCAATTAAATTATAATTTTCATCAATAAAACCATTTGACATTCCACCAGCACCTGCGAATAAATCAATAAAATTATAATTATTTAAATAGGGTTTTATTTTTTCAGCAATTGCTCTTGCCAATAATGGTGGTACTGCATTTCCAATTTGTTTATATTGTGATGTTTTACTACCATAAAAAATATAATTATCTTTAAATGATTGTAATCTAGCACCTTCTCTAATTGAAATCATTCTGTTTTGGTATGGGTGTAAGTTTGCACTATTTGGTAATCTATGAAAATGTGTGGTAATAGTGTAACTTGGTTTATTAAAATTAAGTCTACTATAATATGTACCCCAATTATTTTTTTCTTTAACATTTTTCAGACGTTTAGAAAGTTTTATTATTGATTCGGGTAAATCACGCCAACTACCATTTTCTTTAGGCATATATTTAATTAATTTTAATTCTAGGTCACTTAATTTAGGTGAAATGTGATTATATATTTTTATATGATGATAATAATTTAAAAAAGTAAAATTAATTTATTATTTCACAAATTTAATTTGATTTTTATTAAAAACAACATAATTAGTTACTGGTTTGTGGTTTGAAAAGATATCATCCATATTATCATTAATATTAAGCATAATAATTCCATCCAAATCACCATACAAATCATTAAAATTTAATTCTTCTAAATATTCTTTTAATTCATCATCTATGCTATAACCATTTTTTATATCATCACTAATTTCTTTTATTTTGTTTGCTAAATCTGATGGTAGATACCATTTATCATAAAAATAGTATGTTGAATTTTCATTAAAATCTAAAATAATTGGATTATTTATTATTAAATTTGCTTTAATTATATATTTTCCATATGTTTTTGCCACATCAATATTATCAACAAAAAATATTACTTTACTATCATCAAAAACATTAAATTTATTATCAGTTCCATGATAAGCAATAATTTTATTATTAGAAATATTGTTTTCGTTTAAATATTTTAATATTGTTTCGTTAATGATATTAATAATATTTTTCATTCTCACTAATTTTATTATAAATAGAATATAATTTGTATTTATAATTAAATATTATAAATATGAATATTAATAAAATAATAGAAACCACAATTAAAGAATTTTTAAAAGAATATAATGAAAACGATTCTTTTTTATCTAATTTTGATATTGCAATAAAATATGCGTATGATAATATTGATGAAGTTGCTGAAGCATTTGATGAATATAAAAAAAATCCTGATAATGTATATGCTTCATATGCAAGAGAAAAATATATTGATTTAATTGACCAATATGTTGATAAGTATAATGAATTAAAAAATGAAACTAGTGTTACGATATATCGTTTAATAAAGTTAAATTCATTGAAGGATTTGGATATTAATAATATTGGAAAACATTGGTCATTTGAAAAAAATGGTGTTGGTGCATACGGTGAACAACATCCAAATAAAGGTATGATGAAAACAGGAAGACCTTATATATTAGAAGGTAATATTAATCCTAAAAATATTGATTGGGAATATGGTTTTCATTCGTTTATTTGGTACGGTGAAGACCAATGGGAATGTGCTTTAAATAAAGGTGCTAATGTTAAAATAATTGCAATTAACGAAAAAGAATTAGAAAAACCAATTATTGCAATTGTTGGTGATAATTAATGTTTAATATTAATAATGAATAATTAACATTCAGTATTTATAATAAATAAGATTTAAAAATATGAATTATTTTAAAATAATTAAAGAAGAAATTAAAAATTATTTAACTGAAGGATTATCAAAAATTGTTTATCATTATACATATATATCACATCTAATAAGTATATTAGAAATGAATAAATTTGTAACATCTAGTAATTTAGGGTCTAGTTGGGATGAAATAAAAAGTGGTAATAAATTTTATTTTTTTTCCACATCAAGAGCAAAAGGTAGTAGTGGTTATGGGAATAGGCATGGTAATGTTGTTTTAGTTTTAAATGGTGATAAATTAAATCAAAGATATAAAGCAATTCCAGTTGATTATTGGAATTATTCAAAAAAAAGGAGTGATTATTATAGTGATAGTGAATATATAAATGCGTTAAAATCATTAGAACTTGAAGATAGAATTATAACAAACAAACCATATATTGATAATGCAAAAGATTATATAATGGAAATTCATATTTTAGTAAATTTCAATAATAAAAGATATTTTAATAAGGAAGTTATAAATAATATAATAAAGAACACAAAAATTCCAATTTATTTTTATAAAGAAGAAAAATCGTTTCAATTACAAGATAAATCAAAATCAATATCACCCGAATTATTAGAATTACCCGATAAATATGAATCTGAATTTAGTGAATACTATACCGATGAAAATATAAAAAAACGTTTAGTATCTTATATTAAAGAATTTTTTATTAAAATTTCACCAATATTAATATATAAAAATGGAAATATGAAAAATAAAATTGAAAATTTATTAAAAAAAATTGTTAATGAATATAATGTTAATGATGAATATATTGAAATATTAAATAAAATTGAAAATAAAGTAAAAGAAATTCCATTTTATTATGATGATATTTTTCATGTAGCAAAAGCAGAAATTCATAATGAAAGGGGTAATCCGAATAAATATATTAGAGAATTATTAAATATTCTTATTTTTGATATAAAAAAAATTGGTGCTAAAAATTTAAACGATTATTTTAGAATTAAACTCGGTTTAAAAAAATAAAATTTTATATGTTTGTTATTTAAAAACAATCAACTATTTATATAAAAAAAATAATAATTAATTATGAAAAACAATAATAAACAAAGGTTATTTGAAATAATGGGAAAGTTAGACCCAACATTTAAAAACATATTTTTATTAAATGAAGGTAAATCACCAGAACGTGTGGTATATCGTGATTTATTTAAAGTATTCATGGAAAATGATTTTAGTATAAGAAGATTAATTGGTATTGGTTATGCTAATACTGTAGAAATAAATAAAAAAATATATCCAACAGATAAAAATGAAGAATATGCAAGAAAATTAATTGAACGTGGTAAAGATTATGGTTTATCTGATGTTGAAGTACAACTAATTAGTGATTTTATTAATTCTGATGATTGGGTAAAAACAAAATCAGGAGAAATATTATATAAATCTGGTGCTAAAAAAAATACTCCCAAACCTTACTTCGATATTAATCCCAAATATCTTAAAATAGTAAGATTTGCTAGATATCAATTTAATTTTCAAGACAGAGAAGAATTGGCAAAAAATTTTTCTGGTCAAACAGACCAAATTGTTAAATTAAGGCAAAAATATGGATTTGGTAAAGGTGAAGAAAATTATCCCGAAGACGATTGGAGACGTAAATTGAATAGATTTAAAAGACCAAAATATCATGGTTTGGGTATTTATCCTGATATTACTGGTAGTCCTAGTGGTTCAAAATATAAAGAACCTTTGGGTAATTTACCATTTTTTGGTGCTGTTGATGATAAAGGAAATAGAGAAATTGACCCAAAAACTGGTCGTCAAAAATATGTTATGAGGCAGAATATATCAACAGGATTTAAAAATAAATCAAAAGATTATTTCTTTGTTGAAGAAGATGGTAATATGATTAAAGTCCATGAAAATTTTGTTAATTTTTTTAGATATTATTTGGGTGACCCAAGTGATAAATCTATTGAAAAGATGGATGATGAAGAAGCAAAATTTGTTGAAGAAATGAAAGAAATTACAGGAAAATATTTTTCAACACAATTTTTTCCAGAAAAATTGGCATTTATAACTGCAACACCAACGGATGCTAAAACAGGTGAAAAGAAACCGCTTTATTTTTATAATGATAATTTGGATATTTTAGAAGATTTTAAAATTAATATCAATCAATTAAAAGAATATATTGCTAAATACATAAAAATATCAATAGAAGAAGATGAAAAATATGAACAATAATAAACAAAGGTTATTTGAAATGATGCATAAGGTGGGTGGAATGCCATTGAATGAAAACTATCAACAACATGATGAATATTATTCTAATAGAATTGATGATTTGTTGAATATGTTGATAAATAAAAAAAAGGATAATGACATATATTTAAAAGGTGTTGATTCTATAATAGAAAAATACGGTATAAATTTTTGGGAAAATGAATTATCCGTATTTAGAAAACAATTAATGAAATGGATGAATGATGATAATGCCCATCCATCATTACCAAAATTTGCTATTGATGAATATGAACATGCTGTTGATAAATTTTATCAAAATAAAAATTATGATATGAATGAAAATCGTGAAGAAATTGCCAGACAATTAGGCATTGACCCATCTGAACTTGAAGATTCTGCTCATTTAGGAGATATGGCAGATGAATTATCTCGTCAAAATGATGAATATGAATATATTTTGGATGAAGTAAAGGATTTGTTTAATTGGTATAATGAAAATATTGAAAATATTGGTAAATACTTAAATCCTACATTGGGGAATGAATTTGAATATGATAGAATTAAAACAATTAGAAATAAAATTTTAAATTCATATCCAAAATTTGAAGAAGAAATGGGGTATTTAGAATATATAGACACTAAAGAATTTAACAATGCTTTAGATGATAAAATAAAAAATTATATTAATAAAATTAGTAAATAAAATGAAAAAAGATAAAAAAAAATACTAAACAAAAACTATTTGAAATGATGCATAAGGTGGGTGGAATGCCATTGAATGAAAATTTAGGTGATTATTATGGTAAATATGATTATAGTTCTGATGATAACGCTGATGATGATTTTCAATATGGTAATACAGACCCTAATTTAACATTAAATGGTTATTATAATGCTTCTAGTTTTATTGGTGAAAAAATGCGTTATGGTTCTCATGAAGTATATTCAATGACTTTTATACCTAGAGAAATAAAAAAAATAAATGATAATGAATTTGAATTTATTGGTGATATGCCTGAAGCAACAATAGGAACAAAAGGACATTTTTTTATAATTGGTGTGGAAGAATTGAATGAATTACAAGAAAACGGTGAAGTTTATTGGTGGGATAATAAAAATAATGCCCAACAATATTTATCATTTTAAAAAATAAGTTTAATATAATAAACCACACAAATAAAGTGTGGTTTTTTTATTTTTCTATATAAATTTCAAAAGATTTATCATTATTTTTAAATATAAATTTATTATCTTTTAATCTTAAAACAAATTCACCATCATCTAAAATTGTTGATATTTGAAATGGTTTATCATTATCAAATCTACCCATAAGTTTTTTTCTTTTGGGTGTTTTTATTGTTCCAGATAAAATATCTTTTTTTTCTGTTTTCATATTTAATTTCGTTTTATTTTTTTTCAAAAATATAATAATTTTGTAACAATTCAAAAGAATATTCGTAATATTATTTAAATGTTTAACCATAAAAAATATATAAAAGATGCCTAATGGTAGAACACACGATAAGATTACGTTAATTATATTACCTTTAGTAATTTTACTTAGTTTTATTTTTCTAAAAAATTTTATGGATATATGTATTATATCCATATTTTATCTATTTTCATCATTTATGTTTAATGGTGATTTAGATACAAACAGTAAACCATATAATCGTTGGTGGGTTTTTAAGATGATTTGGATTCCATATCAATTAATGTTTAATCATCGAAGTATTTTTACACATGGAATAATAATTGGTACTATCATTAGATTAATATATATTGGAATATTACCGTTTTTATTTTTTTATTTTTATAAAAACCTTAATATTCTAACAGAATTAATACCAATTCGATATTTAATCATATCATTTATGGGATTAGAATTAGGTAATACTATTCATACACTATCAGACAAAATATTTTAGTTTAAATTTTTCATTAATACTTGTGCTTTATCGTTTAGTTTTTTCACCAATGAATTTTCATAAAGTCTTTCAACAATTGAATTTCCATACATACTATCAACTGTTGAATTTCCGTACATTTCTAATACTTTAGATTCATGATTCATTTTATTAATTTTGGCGTTATCAAACATAATATCGACAACACTCCAATCCCATAATTCTTCAATAATTGAATTTTCATGCATTTCATTTACTCTTGATGTATGTTTTAATCTATTTGCTTTTGTTTTATCATACATTTCATTAATATTTGCACCACCTTTAAGACTAACAATTCTTGAATTATTTCTCATTATTTTTATTATTGAATTATCGTACATATTTAATACTCTACTTGTATCATACATTGTAACAATTGTTGAATTTTCATACATTTCATGAATTTTCACACCATCTTTAGCATTAATAATCTTAGAATTATTGGTCATATAATATATTTCACTATTATTATCTAATGTTTTTATTTTCGCATCATCATACATACCAAAAACAATAGAATGTTTAATTTCGTTAACAAAACTATTTTTTATTAAAATAGCACCTTCATTAAGTAATAGTGGTTTATATGAATTTACAATCATTGAGGATATGATTTTTTTTAATTCGTCAATACATTTATTACGTAATTTAGAAGTAAACCAATCAGGAATTGATGTTTCTTGAATTGTAAAATAGTATGAATTTATATCATATAAAACATTTTTATTTTGTGGACAATATTTAATTCTAATATATTCATTATTTTCAATTTCTTTTTCAGACAAATATTTATATTTTAAATCATCATATGATGTTGAAAATGGATTATGTATAATTTCACCATTTTTTTTAATAAGTGCGCTATAAAAATTTTCCATTAATTATTTTTTTTTATAAATACTTTTTCTATTATAGTACATCATTCCAATTTTTAAAAATATATGGTTGTTTTTTGTTTGCAATATTAAATATTTGAAGGTAATGTTTAGGAAAAAAATAATAAGCAGTAGATTCACCAAAATTGTTAGTGTTTTCAATTCTAACCACAGCAATAAATTCATTGGGATAGTTATAATTATAATCTTTTATTGATGTAAATGGAATAATATTTTTTTTGGCTAATAGTTCTAACATATTTTCGTGTAATGCTTTAGGGCTTTGTCCTAAATATAAATCACCATTATTTAATAAAATTCCTCTTGTATTAGAATTAAAACCAACTAAATTTTTGGGATTTTTATATATTGGAATTGGTTCTATGGGTTTGTCCCACAATTTATCAACAAATCCAATTAATTCTGCATCAATATTTATTTTTTTTGGTTCTGATGGTGAAATTCCAATTTTTGAATATAATTTATCGGCAATACTCGGTTCATCATTATCCCAAGTATTATAAATTTCAAACAATAAACGTATTTCTTCATTAATTATTTTTTTTGGATTTATTTTACTATTCATTAGTTTTTTACTAATAAATAGTTTATTTTGTTAACAAATTAAATTTAAATCAAGAAAATCGATATTCGTATTATCATCATTTTTTTTTGATATTTTCTTTTTATTAAGAATCATTTTTTCCCCAAAACAATTTGGACATGTTTTTGAACCAGTTGTTGATGTAAAATCAAAAACACTACCACTACCATTACATGTTGGACATGGAATTAATTCAATTTCAATATTTAAAAAATTTTCTTTTTGTGTGTTTACTGATATAAAATCAGAAATATTTTCAAGAATATCATAATCTCTATGAAATTCATTAATTAATTCCCAAGTGAAATTATTTTTTTCTTTATTTAAATCAGCATTCCATAAAATTTTATATGCTTTATTGGTTATATTTATTATTGTAACAGAACTAATGTTAGAAAATCTTTTAACTAAATACGTATTATTAATTCTTAATATATCATTGTTATTCATATTAATATAATATTAAATCAATATTATTTTTAAAGTATTGTTGAATATCTACCTCTTTTTCCTAAAAAAAGAACAATTTTCAGTATATTATTTTCTTTTTCTTCTTCTCTATAATAAATTACTTCAAAACCTTCTTTAATAACATCATCAAAAAAATCTTGTGTATTATATTCATTTTCATTCGCATCTTTTTTAAAGGTTTTTTCAACCCTTTTATATTTTATAAATTTATCCATGATATTTTTTTTTTACAAAAATAATAAAATTTTAAATAAATAAAAAATTATTATAATATTAAATTATTTTTTAATAATATGAAATATTAACCATTCCTTTATCAAAATATATTTAGAAATTTTTAATAATTTCTTTTTCATCATAAGAACGAAAATATTCAAAAGGAATATAAATTTTTTCAATACGATATCCAATAAGTTTTTTTTGTATTTTATTTAAATCCAAAAAATCCTTTTCTCTTAAAATAACAACAATTGTTAAACCAGAAAAATTTGTTTGATTTAATTCTGTTATATGTTGTCTGTTTTTTATCCTATAGTTTCCATTTATTTTGATTATATGCATAATATTTTTTTATTTACATAAATCCATATGAATAATTTCAGTTAATGGTTCTTTATCAAAGAAAATAACATCTATTTTATTTTTTATTGTATTGAATATTGGATATTCAATTTCTTTAATAACTGAACGTTCAATAACCAAATCTGGATTTTTATGGGCTTGATGCAACGGTGGTAAGTTTTTTAATTCTTCTTTAGTAAAAGGTTTAGATGTTTTAATTCGTTTAACATACGTACCCCTTTTTAACTTACTGTTTAAATTAGACCAATTTACACCCTTTTCTAACATCATTTTATTTTGAATTTCAGTTGTATTTAAATTTTGTAACTCTTTGTGTGAAAATAAACTTTGTGCTAACATTGAAATACTGTTTCTAATCGCATCATTTTCACGCCAAAGTAATTGAATACAAGCATCATGTAATGTTGCTGTTTGATAAATTCTACAATCAAAAATTGCTGTTTTATTATGTTTTGGTAATAATTCTTTTCTTTTTTCATTAAAAAAATTAACACATTTTGCAGTAAGTTTTGAAACTATTTTTTGTTTTTTACCATCGTTATAAATTAAAGAATTTTTATCGTTTGAATATAAAATTAATGTAATTTCATCACTTTGTGTATAACCAACAACGGCATTTGTTTCCTGAACTAAAAATTTGGTTGTTTCAGTCATTAATTCAATTAATTTTAAATCAAAAGGTCTTTCTAATCCTTTAGTCCAATTATGAAAATTATTACCATCTAATCTAATAATAACAGGTAATGTTGGTATCATAATTTCATTACTGAAATTTTTTTCTAGCCATTTGCACCAATCGGCAATTGTTTCAAATTTCATGGTTATTCTTTTTTATTTATTAAATCTTTTATATGCATTTTCTGTAATTATGGATATTTCTGCTTTACCAATAAAATCATCTAATGTTTTAGCATTTGAATAACTCATGGCATTTCTTAAATAATGTTCAAAATTTTCAACCCAAGTATTTAAAAGGTATTCAATTTTTCTATATCTAACAACACCTTCAGATGTTTTTAAGTTTGATTTTCCCATTGCTTTTTGTGCTTCTTTTGTACTCATTCCTCTAAAATATTTTTTTACAGGAAAACCTAAATGAAAAAGTCTTTTTGCAGTATTTTTATTTATTTTAATATTATAAAGATAATTATTACCACAACTTTCAAGTGCTTTATTAAAAATACTACCAAGCATAACATAATCAGCACCTAATGCTAATGCTTTAACAATATCAGAATAATTTTTCATTCCACCATCTGCAACTATTTTTGGTGGATTAATATTTGGTTCTTTTTTCATTAAATCTTTTTTTATTTTATATGTGTTATGAATTAATGATGCCATTGGATATCCAATACCAGATTGTTTAGTTGTTAAACACCCATTTCCATTTCCAATTCCTAAACGAATATAATCAACACAATTACTTTCAAAATACCATTTATATGTTTCAGGATTTGCAATATTCCCAACCATAATTATTGCATTGGGTTTTTGTTTTTTTATTGTTTTTGCATATTTTACTATTTTTTCCATATGTCCATTTGCTACATCAATTAGAATATATGGATTATTTGGAAGTATGTTAAATTCTTTTTCTTCAAAAGAATTTAAATCATCAAAACCCATACTAATAAAAACGTTTGAGGTTGTTTTAAATGCCCTATGATTTATATATTGGGTATAATTTATGGTTCTAGGTAAAACAACATTAATTTTATTTTTTTCGAAAACTTCCATGTTATTTAAATCAACAACCGTGTCCATTGGTGCAGTGAATAATGGTAATTTGGATGGTAGTGAAATACCAGAATATCTACTTTCAATTGATGTTTTTGTTTTAGGAACAATAAGAATATCGTCAAAATCTAAAAGTGCTGAATGATTAATCATAGTTTTACATATTTAATTGTTATTTTTTTCTTAAAAAAAGATTGTTTTCTTATAAATAATATAAGTGCTTATTGTATCAAAAATTTTATGTAATGAAAAATTTAAGTAATTTCTTTTTTTATTATTTATAATAATTTTATATTCTTTATTAGAATTTGAATACATAGTTTTAAATTTAATAAAACCCAACAAATATAAATATTTTATCATATTTAAAAATAAAAAAATAATTACAAATTTAATTCAATAATTCAAATTAAACAAATTATTTGGTTTTTATTCTAAAATCAACAGACCAACCTTTTGGCATGTATTTGGGTTTCATAGTTTCAAGAAAGTGAATTCTCCATTTTTTTATAAAATTCATAATATCACTATCTGTTTTAAGTTTATTTATAACATGAAAACCATAATCATATTTGTTTTTATTTCTTTTTTTAAAATTTTTAATTTTTTCTGTATGGTATTTTTTTATAAGAAGATAAAGTTTTAAAAATTGAATGTAATTTAATTTAACCAAAAAATCAAAACCAATTCCTATTTTATTTGAAATTAATTTTAGTTTATTTATTTTAAGATTATTTGGCATATTTACATTTCTCTTTAGAATTGATTGTATATTATTTAAAATAATAAAAGAATCTTTAGTTTCTTCTTTTAGTTTTTTTGTATATTCATTATTAAATGTTTTAATTGTCTTTAATTTAAAATCATTTATTATTTTATTTTTAAATTCATCTGCATGTTTTTCGTATTCATTATGAATCTCACGATTAATTAAAACAACATCATGATGATTTTTTGACTTAAATTTATCGGGAAAATGCTTTCTAAAACAATATGGAACAATATGATGTCTTTGGAGTTCTTCTGTTTTCCCAGAAACAACACACTTTATTTCCCTATTAGTTCTACCAAACATTTCATTATCAGAAAAACCATATCCTTTAGGGGTAAATGTTAATTTTATCTTATTTTTATCAAAAATTATTGCAAGATTTCTTTTTAAATACCAATTAGCCCTATTTTCACCACAAGTAAACATATGTTTACCATTTGGATGATAAACATTCCAATTTTCAACATTTAGTTGATTACTTCCTAATGTTAATGTATTATTATTTTCTTTTATTTTTGTCATAAATTTTAAAAAAATCTTCTTTTATTTTACTAATTTCTGTTTTTAAAATGTAATCATCATATGATTCAATAAATGATTTTTTAAATAATGAAATAATTCTACCAAGTTCAACACCCTTTAATTCGGGCAACCATTCCATTACAATATTACCATTAAATTTATTGGAAATGGTTTTCTTTTTTTCGCACTCTAAATCCAAAATTTTTAAAATATCAATTAAATTTGATTCAGGGAAAAAATCATTAATCATTTCAATATAAAAATTTTTATCTTTATTAAAAGAATATAATTTATTAATATTTTTATTATTAATATATTCTAAAAACTTTTTATATGAATTTCTTTTTCTATTTCTTTTTTTATCAATTGTTTTTAAATTATTAAATTGAAAAATATCCGAACTAAAATATTTACTATTAATACAATATTCAAAAATTTCTTCAAGATAATCAAAACCTGAAACAATAAATCTTTCAAAATCATACCCACCAAATTCAAAAATTTTTTGTGGATTTCTTGTGATTAGAATATCTTTTATGTTGATTCCATCATGATTTCTATATTTATAATATAGTCCTTTCCATCCATACGATAAACCAAATTTATGAAATGTTTTACCCATAATATTTCCTAATGGGTCATATGCAAAATAAATTTGAGCAATTTCCCAATATTCTTCTTTTATTAAAATAAAATCTATTTGAAAATTATCGTAATCAAAAGAATAAACATTACCGTTTGAATAAATTCCATTGGGTTGGAATGTTTTTTTTATGAAATCATACCATTTAATATGAAAACCCTTTGGAATTTTTATTAACAAATCCAAATCACCATGATTTGATTTGGTCTTATAAAATAATACACTTTTTGATATTAACTGAAGTTTAGTATTAAGAATATTTTGAATTTCATTTCTAATTTTTCTAAATTCTTTACTATTTTTTCTTTCAGTATAAACACCAAATTTGTTTAACGCTTTACCACCCATATCATTAAAATATTATTAAAATTATAATTATTATTATATGCAAATATAAATTTAATTACGAAATTAATAATATTTTGTTACGTTAATTTTTAATTATTTTGAAAATAAATTTATAATTACCAATAAATTTAGGTTCTAATATTGAAAATTCTTCAAATACATTCAAATCATCTAAAAAAAATTCAATACGTTTTTTAATATCATTAAAATCTTCATAAGAATCTTCGTTAGAATATGAACTGCTTTCATAATAATAATCATCATCCATTTCTTCATTTTCTGAATCTAAATTATTGTCATAATTTGTTATTTCAAATTCCCAAATTATACTATTGTTATTTAAAATAAATTCACCATATTCTTCCGAACCAAATTCTTCTTTTAATTTTTTAAATAGTTCATCAATAGACATAAATCATAAGTTTTATTTTTTTTATTTTTAATTATTATTTGAAATATCACCACTTAATTTGCTTAAAGAATAACTACCACCTTCAATAAACCAAGATGCTAAATCAGACCTTTGATGTGCAACATTTAAAATTTGGTCAATTATTACTATTTTTTCTTCGGGTGTTTTTGCTTTTCTTAATTGTTTAAGTAATGTTAATAAACCAAGTCTTCTACCACCAAAATCAGAAAAAGCATAATCACTTATTTTATCAATATAATCATAAAAATCATCACGGTCTTCTTCAGTAAAACCAAATTCTTCAAATTCATCATCTGGATTTATACTAGTATGACCACATAATACAGTGTTGGCATATAATTTAATTATATTGTTTTGAACAATATTTTCAATCATTTCCAAACCTCTAATATCCCTAACAAAACCATTTCGCATAAAATCTTCCCATATTTTTTTTAATCTTGGAAATGGTATAACAACCCAAGGCTGTTCTTTTATGCCCATTTTTTTGTGTTCTAAAAAATCAGATAATATATTATTTATTGTTTCAAAATATAAATAATACAAATCATAATCAATTTCTTCTTCACTTTCTTTAAGAAATTTATTGATTTCTTCTTTAATAATAGTAATAATATTTAACATATTAAAAATATTTTTTTATTATTTTTTTTACTAACAAGGTTCACCCCATTGTGGTTGTAAACTAGGATGCCAAATTGAACCATTATAAAAATCCCTTGGTTCTCTTGTAATATTTTCTACACACCAACCAGATAAATCTTGATTGAAATTAGTAGCACCACTAAACATAAAATCCATATTAGTTATATTACTTACATCCCAATTAGAAATATCAGCATTAAATTCAGAATTTAAAAACATACCTTCCATACTTTCTACCCTATCATGACCCGTTAAATTATTGGGTAAATATATATCACCCGTATTTTTGAACATAAATTTCATAGTTCTAAAATCAACATCACCCCAATTATCAACCCCAAGTAATAAATCACCTTGAGAATATTCATCGGCAACAATATCAGTTAACTTACCCCAAACACGAATTGTATATATACCTAAATCATGATAACCATGTTCTGGTGGTGTATCATCATTATAATATTCATCAGGACTACCATCCCCCCAATTAATATAATAATCATATCTACCACGAGATACTATAGGAAAAGTTAAATTAAATTTATTGGTTGGAATATTCCATGTTGTTTTAAAAACATTTTCTTCTGGACAATTACCCCAATCAGGTTGAGGTAATATCCAAGAAATACAACCATAATCAAAATCAAGAGGTTTTGTAGAAATATTAGTTACACACCACCAAGATAAATCCTGATTGAAACTTTCACACTTAGCAAACATTCCATCCATATTAGTAACATTACTAACATCCCAATTACCAATATCTTGATTAAACTCATAACATTCTACAAACATATAACTCATATCTGTAACATCCTGATGACCTGTTAATGTTTTAGGTAAATAAAAATTACTTCCTATATTTTCAGCAAACATCCCTTCCATTGTTTGTAATTTTATATCACCCCAATTATCAACACCAAGAAATCTTGGGTCAGATAAGTTACGAATATGTGGTAAACTACCTCTTATAGTTATTTGATAATCGTTTATAATACTATATGTATGTGTTGGTTGTGTATCATCATCAAAATATTCTATTGTACCATCCCCCCAATCAATCCAATAATCGTAATTTCCACCAAAATATGATTTAACTGGAAATGCTATTGAATTATCATATGGTGGTGATGTTGGTAAACTCCAAGAAGTAATAAACAAATCTTTTTTACTTGGACAAGTACCCCATTGTGGTCGTGGTAAAATCCAAGAAGTTGCAATATCATCAAAACCACCAGGTTTTGATGATATTTTTTTTACACACCACCAATATAAATCTTGATTAAAATCTTCTGCTTCATAAAACATATAAGACATTCCTGTTACATTACTAACATCCCAACCACTAATATCTTGGTTAAAATCAACAGTAAAACTAAACATACCACTCATATTAGTAACATTACTAACATCCCAACCACTAATATCCCGATTAAAAATAATAGCGGAAGAAAACATATTAGTCATATCAGTAACATCTTCATGACCAGTTAATTCATTGGGTATGGTTATATTATTGGTAATACCTCGGAACATGTTTGCCATTGATTTAAATCCAACGTTACCCCAAGTAATAACACCAAGTAGCAATGATTTCATACTACCATTATCAATAGCAAATCTTGGCAAAGAACCACTTACTCTAATATAACAATTACCAGAATATGCATATACATGCGTTGGTGCTGTATTTCCTGTTATGTGTTCAATTTCAGTACCATCCCCCCAATTAATCCAATAATCATAAACACCACCTTCATATTGTGCTGCTGGGAATGTAAATGTATATTCACTGTTAGGTATTTTCCATTTAGTAACAAAATCATTTTTATCAGGACATGTACCCCAAATAGGACGTGAATTAGGTAATGTCCAAGAACTTGCAAGACCATCAAAATCTGTTGGTTTGGTTGCAATATTACTTACACACCAAAATGATAAATCTTGATTGAATTTGTTTGCTTTATAAAACATTGCTGTCATATTAGTAACATTACCAACATTCCAATTGCCAATATTTTGATTAAAATTAGTAGCGTAACGAAACATATAACTCATATTAGTTACATTACTAACATTCCAATTGCCAATATCTTGATTAAAATTAGATGCATTATAAAACATATTACTCATGTTAGTTACTTTACTTACATTCCAATTACCAATATCTTGATTGAAACTTTGAGCAAGACGAAAAGTTTGAGCCATATTAGTTACATTACTAACATTCCAATTGCCAATATCTTGATTAAAATTAGATGCATTATAAAACATATTACTCATGTTAGTTACTTTACTTACATTCCAATTACCAATGTCTTGATTAAATTCATAAGAATACATAAACATACAAGTCATATTTGTAACATTACCAACATTCCAATTGCCAATATCTTGATTAAAATTAGATGCATTATAAAACATATTACTCATGTTAGTTACTTTACTTACATTCCAATTACCAATATCTTGATTAAAAGGTGTTCCATAAAACATAGCATCCATGTTAGTTACTTTGCTAACATTCCAACTACCAATATCCTGATTGAATGATGAATTTCTAAACATATATTTCATATTAGTTATATTACTAACATCCCAATTAGATATATCCCCATTAAAAGTAGTTGCACTAAAAAACATACCTTCCATACTAGTTACATCTTTATGTCCAGTCAGGGTATTGGGTATTTCTATATTATTTGTAACACCTTGGAACATGTATGCCATTGATTTGAATCCAACATCGCCCCAATTTTCTACACCAAGCAATAGTGATTTCATGCTACCATTAGCAATGGCAAATCTAGGTAAAGAACCACTTACTTTGATTGTATAATTACCCGCTTTTTCATATATGTGAGTTGGTGGTGTATCATCATAATAATCTTCAACTTCTGTATTATCACCCCAATCAATTGAATAGTTATAATTACCATCTTCATATGATGCTACGGGATATGTAAAACTATAACCACTACTTGGTATATTCCATGTAGTTTTAAAATATATGTCTAACGGATGGTCAACTTGTCTACAAGACCTAACATATCTTCCAATGTTATTGGTTGTTATTACTTCATCACGCCATTTAGTGTTTATTAAATATTCTTTTAAAGTATTTAAATCATTTCCACTACACACATTCCAACTATCACCACTAACAATATTATTATTAACACAATACCAATTATATAAACCACCATAAGCATCTTTATATGTAGTACCTTTGGTATTATATTCATAAAAAGTATATAATGGTGTTGTATCATTATATTGAAAATCAGAAACACTAGTACCCAAAGTAATAGGTGTTCCGTCTTGAAATTTAGTGGTTTTTAAATTTTCTGTTATCCAAAGTTGTGTTCCTATTTTAACGGCATTATAATTATTTCCATCCCCATCCGTGTATGCATTTGAAAATATAGTTCCATCTGGAACGTCTTCACCCTCATATGTTTTACATGCTCTAATTGAATATGCACAATTTTTTGTTGCAAATGATGTAGTAACACCACCACCACTACCAACCCATTTAAAAAACCAGAGATTACTATTCCAAAGTGTTTGTGCATTCGCATTATTCCAAGTACCTCTTAACCAAATATCAAATTCACTTCCTAAATATGAATAGTTCTAATACTCAGAAGATTCAAAAATTGTTATTCTTGCTAAACAACCACTTGGTCTAAAATCCAATTTAAAATTGTTTGTTCCATAATAAGTATTATTTTTGTTCCATCTTGGATGTATTTTTGTTGCAAATGCACAACCTTTTGGTATTTCTGGTAATATTTTCTTTTTAAATCTTTTTGAATTAATTACGTACATTATAAATCGTATTTAATAAAATGGTTTTATAAAAACCTTTATTTTTTTTTATAAATACGAAGTTTATAAATGTTTATTTGAAAGAAAGTAAATAAAACAGGTTTAATTATTAATATTTAAGAATATTAACTTTATTATTTTCAATTTCAAAAAGTATTGGTTTATTTTGAATTGTATAGTTATCGTTTAAAATAGATGCATTAATATATGTTATATTATTTTCAAATAAAATACCATGTCCATTATGATTATGTCCAAATGTATGTACTAATGGTTTAATTTTTTTACTTACTTGTTTATATAATGATTTAGAACCAATATTTTCGTTAATTTTTTTACTATAATCAAGAATTCCAAATGGTAATTCGTGTGTTATTAGAATATCAGTATCATCAGGAATATTTGACCAATGTTGTTTCAATTTATTTTCATGACGATTAAATGCCCAATTAAAAAACATTTTCGAAACGGGTGTACCATAAAATTTTAAATCATTAATGATAATTTCAGAATCTTCTAAATAAATAATATTATCTGGTAATAATTCTTTTACAATCATTCTATTAGATTCAAATAGCCAATCATGATTTCCTGCAATACATATTTTATATTCATATTGATATAAATTTGAATACCAATTAAAAAAATTACGAATTTCATGTTCATAACCCATTGTTGTAATATCCCCACAATGAATTATAACATCTGCATCGGGTAAATATTTAATTTGATTATGCTTAGAATGTGTATCACTAATTACACAAATTGTTGTTTTATTCATCAATTAATTCTTCAATATTTAATACTTTAATATTCACTAAATTACAAAGCAAATTATTAAGACTTAATTCAATATCATTAAAAACTTTTGAATAGAAAAGAAATTCAATTATATCTTCTGAATAATAATTTAATTCATAATTAAATTTTGGGTTTTCAATACCATATTTTGTGACATTAATATATATATTAAATTCATTACCATTAACATTAATTGTTTCTGGTAATTTATTCATTTTTTTTATAATTATTTCATCAACATTGGAATTTTTTAATAGTTCAATAAAATTTAATTTTGTATATTGTTCGGGACATATTTTCATATTTTTTATTTTTTTTTGTTTTCATAATTTTGAAAAATTAAAAAATTATCGAATCTATTATTTAATTTATCATATTTATTATTTAATTTATCAAAATTACATTCCATTTTTTCGTTTGTTTTTATTATTTCTTTCTTATTGTTTTCAATTTCAAATTTATTGTTTTCTATTTTTTTTTCAATTATATTCAATCTATTTTGATGTTTAATAGTAAGTTTACCAACAATAAATGCTGTTGTTATTAAAAAAATAGAAATTCTAATAATCCATTTTATAACAACTTTAGATTTTTTTGGTTTAATATCAACGTCCTCAAAAATATCTTCTATTATATTACCCATACCACTATTATTAATAACTATAAATAGTTTTTGAATAAATTAATAAATAAAAAACAGTTAATATTTTTTTTATTTTTTAAAGAATGGTAATTCGTTCAATGAATTAATTCTCATATGACCAACATCATATTTAATATTCCATGAACCAGTAAATAAGTATGTAAAAATACCATTATTATTTAAATCTACAAAATTATCGTATGAATCATCTATAAAAATTTCAACACCAGATGATTTTGCTATTTCAACTTTACTTATTCTAACATCAACAGTATAAACGGGTTTTGCTGGAAATTTATATTTATCTAACCATTTTTCAGTAATTTTATTATCAACAGGTCTTGATGTAATATAACAATGTGGTTCAAACAAAAGTTCATTTGGTAGTATTAATGGTTCAATATTTAAATAAAAATCATCCAATTCGTTATTTTTTTTCATTTCATTAAATCTTTCAATCATTTTTCTGTCAGAAAACCAAGAATTTGGATGTTTTGATATTTCAGGGTATTTTTTTGACCATGCACCACTAAAATCGGCAAGAACACCATCAATATCCAAACCAATTTTAGGTATTTTTAAAAATTTTTTTGGTCTATCATCACCTTGAGGAAAAATATGATAAAATGCATTTAAAAAATGTATATTACATGCAGCATGGGCAACATGTAATCTTCCAGATTCTGGGTCATAATCTTCACCCAATTCAAATGCTGCTATATGTCTTTTTAATGATGCTAAAACAGATGTCCAACTAAATCCCTTTTCCCAATTACGGTCATAATATTTTTTTGCCCCATCAGTTAATACCTCAACAAAATCTTTAAAAGCATTAGGTTCAACTAAATCATATCTTAATTTATTTTGATTATAACGAATAGCATTACCCTTATTTGTTAAAAAATCAGAATTTTCTTTCATGTTTTTTTTTGTTAGTAATAATATTAAAATATTTTAACCCCAAACATTTTTTCTAATTCTTTATGGGGTGCTTCAAATTTTTGAGTTTCTGTATCAATTGAATTATCTATTGAATATATTTCTAATTCACTTTCAGTAATCATATAATCTTCAATTGTTTGAATTTTTTCTTCATCCGTTTTCTTTTTTATTGATGAAATATATGTGAAAAAGGCTCTAAGATAACCTGGTGGTAAATCAGGATGTGATACAATTCTAAGTGAACCATATGGTTTATTATCATCATTATTACGTAAAATCCACCGTGCATCAATACGTAATTCAGAAACATATCCAGTTATTCTATCCCAATACGTATTATTTAAATCAATATTATTCATGTTTAAAATTTAATAAATTAGAATAATTAATTAAATTGTTTGTTGATGTTTTAATTAAATTAATTAACATCATATATATGTTATATGAATTATCGTTGTAATTTTCAGATATATCATCAAAAATTTTATCGATTTCATTTATTAGTCCTTTAACATTTTTTATTTCTTGTTTTACAATTTCATTATATTTTAACGCATCTATTTTTTTTAATATTGAAATTTTAAATCCTGCGTTTATTGTATTTTCAATTCTTTTTTTCAATATTGTCTGATTAAAATCAGATGATGATATAAATAAAATAATTTCATTTATATTAGTAAAAGGTTTATTGACATTTAATTCATTTTTTGTCAAAAAATCATCAAAATTGCCAATAATATCCAAACCATAATCTAAAGTATTATAAAGTCCAATTATAAAATATTTAATATCAAAATTATCTCTTATTTCATTATATTTAAGATAATTTAAAATTTGATTTAAATCAGTCCAAAAATGTTCGTTGGATGGAACATTATAATAATTATAATTTATTATTTTATTTTCTGTTTCTTTTTCTAGATTTACGTGCTTGAACATTTTTTCTTTTTCTTTCTTTTTTAAATTTTGTCCCATAATTATTAATGGTTTTGTTACCAATATGCTTAATTTTGATAAATCTATTTCTATCTTTTTTTAGTTTTTCAATGATTATTTTACGTTTTTCTTCATCAGATAAATTATTAAATTCTTCGTTGTTTAATTCGTTTAAATTCTCTAACATTTTCATTTAGTATTATTGTTTCTTATTTTTTTTTGTAAAAATATATAAATAATATTAAAAATACAAAAAAATAATTAATTATTCATCATCTAAACCAAATATTTTTTTTCTTATTATTCCATAATTACTGAAAGACAAACACATTACCTTAAATTCTTTATTTTCTTTTGCTACTTGATATATGTATTTTTCACCAGATTTTATTATTTTTTGAAGTTTAGTTATATCAATATCCAATTCAATTCTTTCTTCTTCACTTGTATTGTTAATAATAAAAAAATACCCATCACAATATCTATCAAATTTAGATATTGGATAGGTACGTTTAAGTAATTCAAATCCCATATTTATTTTTTAATTCATGTGGTATTCAAATCCATATTTTTTAAAGAAGACACCTTTAAATTTGTGTAGTTTTTTATCCAAAACCCAATAAACCATTTCATCTAAAAAATTACCAAGTTCTTTTTCATCCTTTCCCATTGATAAAACAAAACCATCGTGTTTTTTATATTTTACGAAAATTTTACCATAATTTATTAAATTGTCATTAGAATCTCTTTCTTTTTTTAATGTACCAAGAAAATGACGATTCCAATCATTACCTGTTTTTGCGCTAAAAATTTCAGTTATTTGAACTTTAGTGTTTTTCTTTTTCATTGTATTAGTTTTTTATAAATAATACGAACAATTTTAATTTTTGTTACAAAATTATTTTATTTTTTTTGCAATAATTGTTATTATATACGGAGAATTTATTTTTTTTTCTTTTGTTTCATTATAATAAATAATTTCCCAATTATTACTACCCAATTCATTCATAAAATCAATCAAATCAGAAATTTTAATTATTTCTTTTGTAAATCTATTATATTCCCACATATTATTTAATAATTAACCAATATTAATATAAATAGTATGTGAAGTATTATATTAATTTTAACGATTGATATAATTTTTCATTGAAAATTTTTGGTGGTCTTTTGGGTCTTTTCGTTTTACGTCCTAATTTTTTACCTTCTTCATATTTTTTCAAACGTTCATTATATTTTTCTTGTGCTGTAAATATCATTGCCAAATTAAAACAAGCAGCCAATGGTACATCATATCTATATCTTTTTCCTTTGGGTCTAAATTCTAACATATCACCTGCTTTTAATGTAACTATAATTTTATTCCCTTTAATATCTGTCACACTAAAAGTTTCTCTTACCACATCTTTTTTTAAAAGTAATGCCATTTTTATTTCTTTTTATTTTAGTTGGTTTATGTAAATATTTTAAACATTCTTCAAAACTAGAAATAAAAAATGCTTCTTCGTTTTCATTTAATTTATTGTCGTTTAATTCTAATAACATTAAAGCAATAAGACCACCTTCTTCAACAGAAGGTAATTTTATTAAAATGTTTATTATTTAAATTAGATTGTTATATTATCAATATATGATTTAATTGAATTATTATTAATTTTAGAAACTTTATCTTTAAGTATTGTAAACATTTCATCAAGTGTTAAATCACAATATTCATCAATCCAATCAGCAACATAATATAATTTTCTACTTTTATTTAAAACTCCAAAAAGAATTGGGTCTTTTATTATTTCAATTTCTTTTTTAGTTAAAATATCCCCATTATTTTCAGGGTCATAATGAAGAATTACATAATTATCAAAAATTTCTTTATCGTCTAAATCTTTTTTTATTTTTATAATATCATCAGGAATAATTCTACCAAAATTTTTTATCCATGTTAACTTTAAGTTTTTATCTTCGCCAACTTTTTTATATAATGATATTGTTTGTTTTTCAGTAACATATTTTTTTAAACCAATAGAAACTAATTTGGATTCTTCTTTGATAATATCTAAATTAGATTCAAGTTTTTCAATTAATGCTATTTGACCACTAATTTTTGCTTTTTTTATAACATCCTCATAATATGTTGAAATATCGAGAATTGATACTAATTCTTTATACGATTTTGAAAATTCTTTAAAAAAATCAAATACATTTATTATTTTTTTTGGTTGTGTTTTATTTTTTTTATCTAATTTTTTTATAATCCAATGTAATATTTTTTCTTTAAATGTTTTTTTAAGTTGATATATGTTATTATTATTTATAGTGATATCATCACCAATATCTGGAAAGCCAATACTAATACCAACATTAGAATCATTAAGAGTAATAAAATTATTTGATAATCCCTTTTTATATTTTGGTAATGATTGGTCAAAAACAAAATTATTAAAAATTTTTAATTCGTTTCCATTTTCTGTAATCATAATATATTATTTTTTGTTGTTATTTTTTTTTACAAATATAATAACAATTAAGAAATAAAAAAAATATAATATAAAAAAGTTATTTAAATAAGATTGTTTTTTGTATATGAATAACATAATTAGAGCAGATAGACAGATTCGAACTGTCATCTTCGGCATGGCAAGCCGACATAATAAGCCTTTATACGATACCTGCAAATTGAACACCTGAAGGGAATCGAACCCCCATTGACCTAATCCGTAGTTAGGTGCATTATCCATTATGCTACAGGTGTTTCTATTTAATATGAAATTTTGAGCCAGATAAGAGATTCGAACTCTTAACTTCCATATTACAAGTATGGCACTCTACCAATTGAGTTAATCTGGCATTATTAATTAGCGCACAGAATAGGATTCGAACCTATATCACCTTGATTAACAGTCAAGTGCTTAAACCATTCAGCCATCTGTGCATTTAGTTGACCCGAAGGGACTTGAACCCTTAGTCTTTTCATTATGAGTGAACTGCGTTAACCAATTTACGCTACGGGTCATTAATTTGAGCAGGTGAGTGGATTCGAACCACCAAAGTTCTGCTTGGAAGGCAGATGCACTAACCATTATGCTACACCTGCAATTATTTGAATTATTTTTAATATGATTATTATTAACATTTCTTACAAAAAAATTACTTTATTTTAGAACAGGTGGGTGGATTCGAACCACCAATAATCTGTTTAGAAGACAGATGCATTATCCATTATGCTACACCTGCAATTGTGGAACGAACAGGAATTGAACCTGTATTTCTTGGTCTTCAGCCAAGCACACTACCATTGTGTTATCGTTCCAAAATAATCTCTGCTATGAGCCTCATACTCATTCATTTTGTGTTATTTCAAACACTATAATATCTCCGAAAATAATGTTATTTAATAAGTTATTAAACATATGAAATACATTAAAATACACTGAATATTAAAATGTAGCATCTTATGCAAAGCAGAGATTCACACACTCAACATCAATAAATTGCTGCAACAATTTAATTGTTTATAGTAGTATTGTGTGAGAAATATCTTAAATTGCAGTTTAAGATATTTGCGGTGAAAGAGAGATTCGAACTCTCGGTACATTGAATATGTACGGCAACTTAGCAGGTTGCTGGTTTCAACCACTCACCCATTTCACCTAGTATTTAGAGGAAGATAAAGGAATCGAACCCTCATCGTTTAACCGATGGCACGGATTTCAAGTCCGCTTGCCCACCATTGGACGCTATCTTCCAAAATGTCGGCAGAATGGGATTTGAACCCATATTTTCAACCAATTACCTTAGTCATGTGTATCAGACATGCTGGTTATCTGCCGAATTTGAGTCAGGAGTGGGATTCGAACCCACGTGTGCATTGCAAATGGTTTTGCAGACCATCCCTTTCAACCACTTAGGTATCCTGACAAATAAAGACCCAAAATTTCAAAGAACAAAAAAACCCGAATTTTTTATGATTCGGGTTTATTGTCATTTCTTTATATTAAAATAAATCAAACCATAAACCCGACAATATTTCTTCCACTACCACAAAAAATTGATATTGTGATATTATTTCGATTATTAGTCGAAAAGGAAGTTAAATTATTTTTTAATATCGTTTTCATAGTTATTTTTATTTTAAATTATAATTACTATTTTTTCTAAATACGATGCAAAGATATAAAATGTTACAAAATTATCAAATATTTATAATAATATTATAAATATTAAACACCACCCCATTTTTTTTCTAAACTATGATTTTGTTGGGTCATCATTATCATTATCACCAATATAAATTAACGCTTGATTTGAACCTAATGTCATTGGAACATCATTATCATATGTTTGTAAGTATGGTTTATCCAAAAACACAATTTTTTTATTGACAATATCTTCACCACTATATGTAATAATCAAATATTTATATTTTTTAGATTTCTTTAAATTTTCATTAAATGACATTCCAGCCACCTTATGCATCATTTCAAATAATTTTTCTTTATCGTATCTTTTCATATTTTTATTAAATATATAAATATTTTATTTGTTATAAATACTAACTTATCCACATTTTGAATTACCACAACTTTTACAAACTAAACAACCCTCAACATAATGTAAACCATCACAACTACCACAATTAGGACAACAACCTTTACCTTTTTCACCATCTTTTATATATTTTTTTATAACACGACCAACACCATTCTTCCACGTATTAATATGGTTTTCTTTAAAATTTAGTGAATCTATTAATTCATAAACATATACAATTGGCATACCGTGTCTTAAAACGCCCGAAATAAATTTAGCATAGTTCCAAAATTCAGGATTAAAAGCATGATTTAGTCCTGTGTGTACTAATTTATTACCATCATTATCAAAATATTCAATATCATATCTTTTTTTCTTTACTAATTTACCATCTTCTTCAATTTCAAAAATATTTTTTACAACTTCACATTCTTTAATATTATTTGGTAAATAACTTAAACCATTTTGTAACTTACCAGTAAAAATTTCATAAGGTCTATCGTTTTTTAATCCAACAACAGCAATCCATTTTTCGAGATTATTTTGAAATCTATGAATTTCACCCTTTAATCTTTTTGGTCTTTTTGGTGCATGATTTTCTTTAAACGTATTTTTATTATCAATATTAACTAAAACACCACTACGACTTCCATCACGATATACAGTAATTCCCTTACAACCAGATTTCCAACCTGTTTCATATACTTTTGAAACAATATCTTCTGATATATGTTCTGGTAAATTAACTGTTACAGAAATACTATGGTCAACATGTTTTTGTATTGCACCTTGCATTTTAACCTTTTCTAACCAATCAACATCATTAGAAGTTGCTTTATAATATGGTGATTTTTTTATTATTTCATTAATTTCAGTTATTGTCATTGATTTAATTAATTCAACATCATATCCATTTGTTTTCAACCATAATTCAAAATTATGGTGAAATACTGGGTATTCAACCCATGCAACACCTTCATCATCCACAAAATCGATTTTGGAGTTTTTTTCTTGTGGATTAATTTTTCTTCTACGCATATATACAGTGTTAAATACTGGTTCAATTCCCGATGTTGTTTGTGTCATAATTGACACTGAACCAGTAGGTGCTATTGTTAATAAGGCAATATTTCTTCTACCATATTTTAGCATATCAGAATATAAAACAGAATCTTCTTCCATAATTCTTTTAAGAAAAGGATTATCTTTTTCTTTTTCATGGTTATAAATTGGAAATGCACCTCTTTCTTTTGCTAAAATTATTGATGATTTATATGCATTTAGTTTAATAAATTTATGAATTTTTTCGCTAAAATTTGTTGCTTCGTTAGTTCCATAAATTAAATTAAGTGCTGCTAACATATCACCTTCTGCTGTAACACCCAAACCCGTTCTACGACCCAATATAGTTTTTTTCTTAATATTTTCCCATAAATTAGTTTCATATATTTTAATAAAATCATCTTCTGGGTCTGATTTTATTTTTTCTAAAATCTTATCAATTTTTTCAATTTCTAAATCAATAATATCATCCATGTAACGTTGTGCTTTAATTATATCACTTTCAAACAAATCCCAATTAAAATAGGAATTTTTAGTAAATGGATTAACAACATATCCAAATAAATTTAGTGATAATAATCTACAACTATCATTTGCACACAAAGGTATCTCACCACAATTTGCAGTTACAATACCATTAAAGCATCCACGTCCCCTTTTACTTTCATTAAAACAATATACCTTTTCTTCATTTTCAATATTTTCAATTGAAGTTATTGAAATAAAATCGTTAGGATTTTCATTGTTATTTAAATTATTAAAAATTTTATTAAATTTTGTTTTTAATCCTATGTTACACAATAAAACCATATTTTTTTGATTAATTGTTAAAACATATTTATCTTCTAATTTATTTAACATTCCATTAGCACCCAACGTATTTAACAAATATTTTATATCTAATAAAAAATTTTTTTCTTTAGATTTAATTTTAATTGAATTGTTAGTATCATCAAAGAAACCAGTATTTTCTATTAAACTATTTAATTTATATAATCTTAATTGTTTGGTTTCTATTTTATTGTTTCTTGTTTTTAAGTTATTAATTATAGGAAAATCATATATTTCTAATTTATCTCCAATTTTTAAATTTTTTGCTTCTTTTTTTACAACTAAATTTTTTTCATCATAAACATAAAATCCATGATATGGTGTACATTTTAATTCCGAACCATCAGAAAATTCTATTTTTAACATTTTATGATTTAAACCAGTAATCATTGGTATTACTTCTGAAAATTCTTCACCATTCCAAACATTAACATTTTTATTGATAAGTTCTGAAATTTCAAAATATCCTTTATCAGTAAGTATTAGTGTATCATCACTAACACATGGATTTGTACTAATTGTTTTAAAACCATCTGAAACATAACAATCTGGAATACTTTCATCGATAATTTTATCCCAAAATAAAATACCTGGTTCTGCTGATTTCCAAGCATTATGTATTATTTTATTCCAAAGTTTTTGTGGATTAATTTTTTTTATATAACCTTCTGATATTTTATATATTTTATCATATTCAATATTTTCAATATCAAGTTCTGTTATATTTTTTGTTTTAATAGATATTGGAAAAGATTGTATGTAATATGAATTGTTTATCATTGATTCCATAAAATCATCATCAATTTTTACGGAAATGTTAGAACCTGTAACTTTGTTTAAATTTAATTTAGCATCAATAAAATCTTCAGAATCTGGATGTTTAATTGAAATACTTTCCATTAAAGCACCCCTTCTTCCATCTTGTGCAACTTCTTTTGTTGTGTTAGAAAATCTTTCCATAAAGGGTACAACACCCGTACTTGTTATTGCACTATTTTTTACAGGACTACCAACTGGTCTTATAAAAGACAAATCTAATCCAACACCACCCCTTCTTTTTTGTAATTGAACTATTTCTTGGTCTAATTTTAAAATTCCACCATAACTATCTGAATCTTTTTCGTTTCCAATAACAAAACAGTTAGATAATGATAATATTTGAAAATCATTACCGATTCCAGACATAGGTGAACCTTGTGGTACTATTCTTTTAAAATTTTTTAAACTATCATAAATATCATTTTCGTTAATAGGGTTGGGATATTTTTTTTCTATTCTTGATAATTCTTTTGCGATTCTTTTATGCATATCATCAGGTGTAAGTTCAAAAAAATCATCATTGTCTTTTAAACAATATTTTTTCATCCAAACATCAGTTGCAAGTTCATCACCATTAAAATATTCCAAAGTTGCTTTTTTAATTTCATCTTTAGTAAATTTTTTTTCAAATTTTTCGTTCATAATTTTTAAAATTTTACGTTTTTTTTCTTTATTAATTTTTCTATTCTATCAATAAATAGAAGACTTTAGAAATGTATCCCAACAAAATAAAAATAAAAATTTATTTCTTGATTTTTAAATTTTTAGAAAAAAAAAAGGGCAAATAAATGCCCACTTTTCTTTCTTTAAAAAAAATTATTCATCATTTTCATCCGATTCTTCAAAATCATTAGTTATCAAATTTTTCGAATCTGCTTGAAATGATGTTGATGTACTACTCATACTTCTATATAACGAAGTAGTCTGACCCAATAAATCCATGACATTTTTAACACCATCAATGTCGGCTGTATATGTAAATGTGTTTCCACCACTAATACCAAATGAACGTCCTACACTAAATGCATCTTGATTTGCTGCTAAATAAATAAAATTCCAATTATCATTTTCACAATCTTTAATCATTTTTTTTATATCATCCAATCTAAATTCCCGACTAGCATTTTCCATTCCATCAGTAACAATACAAACCAAAACTTTATCTGGTGCTTCATCTTTTAATTTATTAAGTTTTATTTTTTCACTATTAATAGTTTTACCAATTGCATCATATAATGCTGTAGTACCACGTGGTGTCCAAATTTTATCAGTAAGTAAATCAACATTTTTAATATTAACATTACTATATAAAACTTCATATTCATCATCAAATAATACAATTGTTATTGTTGCATCATCAGGTAATTCTTTTTGTTGTTTTAAAAAAGTATTAAATCCACCAATACTATCTGAAATAATATTCGCCATTGAACCACTTCTATCTAAAATAGAAATAATATGAGTTTTTTCGTTGGTTTCAATTATTTCTTTAATAATTGTTTTTTTGATTGTTTTTTTCTTTTTTGCCATAATTAACTTTATTATTAATAGTTGTTATTTTTAGACAAAAATAATAATAATAAATAAAAAATCAAAAAAATAAAATAAAAATTTGTGGATGCCGAGGGATTTGAACCCCCCTACCACTACACCAATACGACAATTTTTTCAAGTGGGGCAGATTTACAGTCTGCTGCCGTTAGACATCCAAGTGTGTCCGATGGGATTTGAACCCATAACTCCCACATTAAAAGTGTGGTACTCTACCAATTGAGTTACGAACACAAAAAAACCCGATTCATTTATTGGGAATCGGGTTTTAATATTTTTTAAAATATTTAACAAATATCAACATAGAATTCCCATTACCATAAGAATCTTCTTATAGAATTTAATGCTGTGGTAATATTTGTTATTTCTAATCATAATTTTACAAATGTAGTTATAAATACGAATAAAACAAAAATTTGTTACAAAAATATTAAAATTTTTCATACAATTTTTTTGTTTCAATATCAGTATATTTTTTTATTATATCATTCAATTCATTAGAAAAATTAAGAATCATTTTTCTTTTTTCAATTAAATTCATGTTTTTATTTTCTTGGAATTCCCACATTTTATCAAGAATACCAGAACTAAATATTTTAATAATTGCCCTAAAACCTTCCATTGAATATTCTGGTTTTCCACCATTTTTGGATTCAAAATCCCAAATTTGATTCTCAATTTCAATTAATTGTGAATTTAATAATTTACCAATCATTTTTTATTTAATTATTAATGTTTATATTATAAAAATATTTTTTTATAATATCTTTTATTTTTTCACCCATAGATATAGATAAGACCATATTTTTTGTATCTTCAATGGAAAGATTTTCATTTTCTTGTAATTCTTGTATTTTATCAATAAGTGCAATTGTAAATAAAGATATTATGGAAATTACACAATCATCATTAAAATACAATTTAAATTTATTATTATTTTTTAAATTATTGATTTCATTTTCAATTTGAATTAAATTTTGATTTAACGTTTTATTTATTAAATTTTCCATGATGTTATAATTTAATATTTGTATATATTTTTATAGTTTTATTAAATTCTGCTTCAATGTTTTCAACAAAATTGTTTTCCATATCTATTAATAATTCATAAATCTTTTCAAATTTTTTATTTATTATACCATCCATTTTATTTATTTTTCATTAGTATTATCGTTAATATTTTCAATGTTAACATATTTTTTCATAATCTTATTTATTTCACCACCAACTGATGATGCCATATTTATAGTATCTTCCATTGAAAGTTTTTCTTCTTTTTGTAGTTTTTGTAATTTATCTACAATTGCCATTGTAAATAATGACGTTATTGCATAAATAGAATTTTCATTAAACTCTAATTCAAATCCATTATTTTTTTCAAAATTATTAATTTCATTTTCAATTTGAATTAAAAATTGATTTATAATATCATTTGTCAGTTCTTCCATTTTATTATAATTCAATATTAGTATATATTTTTACAATTTTATTAATTTCAGTTTTAATATTTTCAAGAAATTCGTCTTTGTTTTTAATTATTAATTTATTGTTTTTTAGTGCATTATTTATAATCATTGATTTAAATATGTTTACAATTGCTTTAAATCCATCATCATTAAATGTTGGTTTATGAATTAAACTATAAATTAAAAAATTTATTGTTTTTTCGGTATCAATTAATAAACCATTAATATCTTCATTCGTTAATTTTCTATTTTCTATATCAAACATATTTCTCTTTTTTTAAAACGTGTTCAATGTTTAAAATATAACTACAATAAATTCAAATCATTAATATTATCATTATTATTAAACGGTTTTGAATATTTTGGTTTAATCATATCCCAAATAATATAATTATATTCTTTTTTATCATACAATTTAAATAATATTGAAGAATAGTTTGTTTTTAAAGATTCTAAAGCAAATGATTTACGTTCTTTAATATTATTAATATGAAATATTTTTATAAATTCTTTTAATGCGTTTCTTTCGATTTCATTATATTCAGAAATTATTTCTTTTTTTGTTTTTACAATCCAATTATAAAATTCGTCTGGTATTTTATCAAAGATTTTATTAAAATCATAATTATTTTTTAAATGTTCCCATATTATTATATTGGAAACATTAGTTAAAATACCATGTAATCTAACGTATTCTTCAAATTTTATTTTTACTCTAAATCCATTAAAAAATCTAACAACAAACCCTTCTTTATTTTTTTCATTTAATTGTTTTAATTCATATATATTATTAATTTTAATATTTATTTTATTTACAATAGTAAATATTTTAGAATATTTATCAACTAAGTCATCATAAAACAATTCAAAATTTGTATTGGTTTCAATTCTTGACAACAATATTAAATCATACATATCACCATAATCAACAACAATACGATTTTTTTTATATATGATTTCAAACAAATAAGTACATTTTTTATTAAGTTTTTTAAATAAATTTAAATCTTTATATAACATTTTTTTTGCTTCAATTGACTGTTCAGAAATAAAAGAACCTCTTGATGCAACAATCCATTTCATTTGTGATTTATAATAAAATAATATGATTAAAGAACCATCTAATTTTTCAAAAATATCAAAATCTTGTGTTAAATCAAATTCTGATTCATCATGTTCTTCAATATTTTTAAATTTTTGAAATGGTCTTGCCAATATATTACCATCAATATCAATAATTAGTCCTCTACACGATAATGTATATAAATCCCACAAACCTTTTGCTTGAGTTTTTGGTGAATAATTTAATACCCAAATGTCATATTCAGGATGCTTGTTTTTTGTAATTAAACCATCATTAATATAATTATTTAAAACATTCCAATCTATTTTTTTTAAATAATCCATTTCCTTTTTTATTTTTTTAATACGAAAATATTAAAACTTTGTTACAAAAAAATCAATTTTTTTTAAAAACAAATATTGGTTCATATTTATATTTACTATTTTTATTACGTAAATTAACATTAGATAATGTTAATTTTATTGTTTCAATATGTTTAAAACCAATAAAATTTGCAATTTGTATTGTATTCAATTCAAGATTTAAATTATTTTTGGGATTATCTGAAATATTGATGATTAAAAAACCATTTTTTTTCAATCCATGATAACAATTTATTATTGTTTTTTTTAAAAAATTTTCAATCCAATCATCTAATAATGGGTATTTTAAATAACTTTGAGTATGTTCGTTTGAATATTTTTCTAAATTAAAATATGGTGGTGATGTAAAACATAAATCTAAACTATTTTTATGTGGAATATATTCTTCACTACCACATAAATTTAATTCATATTTCATATTACCACTAAAATCTTTTGCTAATTCAAATAATCCATCATATGTTTTTTTTGATGGTTCTGTTCCAATGTATTTACTAACATTATTACTAATTATTGCACCAAGTAAACGACCACCCCACCCACTTGACATATCCCAAACAGTACCACCATTTCCATATTTTTTATATATACATGCAGCAGCAGTTGGTCTAAAATTAGACACACCTTGAACACCAGTATGAATTTTTAACATTTTTCTGATTCCAGAATCTGAAATATAAGTACCAATTTTTAATCTTTTACGAATAACATCTTTAAAAATTTTATCATCAAAAAATGCTTCATATGGTGTTATCTTATTATTACATTTTACATTAAAAGAATGTGGAAAATATGACCATGCCAGTCCCAAACCATGCATTGATTGTCCAATAATGTCTTCATACCATAAATTTTCATAATTAAAATTTATTAACTTTGAAAATTCCGATTTTCTATATTCATCAGTTGTTGAATAATATGGAAAACCATTTTTTCTATAATATATAAAAATTTCATTAACAAAATTTTCAATTTCATTATCATTCATGTTTTTCCAATATTTTTTATTAACAAAAATATTAGTATTTTTATTTAATTCCATATATAATTCCGTATTTTAAAATTGCGTTGGGAAATATTGTTTTTGTTATATTTAAATAATCATTCATTGTTAAATAATGTTGAAAGACATCTGGTTTTGTTTCGGTTGAATATCCTTTAGGGTTTTTATATGTTGAACGAATAAAAATCATTCCATTATTTTTTAAAACATCAAAACCTAATTTTATTATACTTATTTGAATATCATATTCTTTAATTACATTTAAAACATTAAATATAGTAACAGTATCAACACCAAATTTTGTTGCATAATTTAATGAATTTTCATTAAAATCTTTTGTTCTATTAAATGGGTCATAAATTAAATTTGTTACTCTTTTTTCTTTTAATTTATTTGTAAATAAGTCATATTTACCACCACCAATGTCTAAATTGATTGAATTTGGTTTCCAACCAAAATATTTATCAACTATTTTAAAACCAAATGGTATTTGTTTAATAGAAGAATTTTTTGATGTATATTCTTGCATTTTTTATAAAAATTTAAATAACAAAGATATTTTATTTTCAATAAAAATCAAACTATTTATTATAAAAATATGAATTTATGAAATTTAAAAAATTAATCAATTGTGAAATTTTAAATTTTTTAAACGAAGGTTTAGAAATATCAGATGATAGATTTAATTTTACCCAAAAAATACCAAAATGTTCATTTTATAATTATAGTAGTTTTACTTCCGATTTTGATGTTTATATTAATGAATATGACATAAATATAAATTGGGGTATTAATTTTTGGATTAATAGAATGGGTATTGAAAATATTGGAATAGATATAAAAAACATTAATGGTTATTATTTGCTTGAATATTACAACAGACAAACAGATGAATTAGAACAAGAAAACAAAAAAAATATTAGTGATATTGATTGGAAATTTCATATTAATGAAGATAATAATTTTAAAATTAATGATTCGATTTATATCCAAGAATTAGAATTTGATTTTAAAACCAATGTTTGTTATATTATTTTTTAAAAATATTTTTTATTGAATTTTATTTCATAATAAAAATCACCAAATTTTGTTCTATTAAAAATAAATTTTGTTTTTTTATTCATCCATTGTTTACGATTTTTAGAAACCAATTTCCAATTTGGATATTTTATGTTAGATAAATCTAATATATTTTTTATTATTCCACCATACCACTTATTTTTATTATTTTCACCCTGATTATATTTACAATAACGACATTTAATTTTACCACTATCTGCTAAAAATTTTTTGTATTTTCTATTAAATTCACTACGATTTGTGGTTGTTTTTATATTATTCTTTTGATTCATCATTACATCTGTTTAAAATATATGCTTTATTATACTTATCTTTTATTTCCATAGTTAAATATTCCTTAGAATTAAAGTCAATAATTTTGTTTTCATCAATACTAAATATTTTTATAACCAACGTTGGATTGGTTTTATCTGATGATAAAAACATTATTACATCACCATATTTTAAATCTAATAATTCCACAAACATAAAAATTTTATAATAAATAATAAAAAAAAACGCTAAACATTTTGGTTTGCGTTTTTTTTATTTCCTTCTTTCGAATGAAAGATGAACCCAAGTAGCGAAGGTGGGATTCGAACCCACACGGTCTATTACTGACCATTGGATTTTAAGTCCAACACGGCTACCAATTACGTCACTTCGCCATATCTATAAAGATAACAATAATTTTAAATTCTTTTTTAAATATATTTTTATTAAAACACCTTGACCATAAATATATTGAAAATAATATCCTTTAAATTCAAAAATTTCATTTACAAAATTTGATTTAATTTCATTAACAATCACTTTTTCACCTTTTCTTTCAACATATTCTAAAATAAATGATAGTTTGTTATTAGGATATGGTTTACAATTTTTCAAATAACAATTATTAATCCAATTATCATTGTGTTCTTCAATAATTCGAAGCATTAAATCATCAAAACTATTATTTTCAAGATATTTTTCAAATTTAAAAAAACGATTTTCTAAAATTCCATCGTTTTTTCTCATTTCTTTTATAAATTCTTGAATTTTATTGTTTTCAAAATCTATTTTATAGTTTTCAAAATCTGACATCTTTTTTTATTTTTTAAATATTTAGTGGAGCATTTGGGAATCGAACCCAAGTCTTATAAAAGAATTTTGTGCTTTCTACAAGTTTATTTGGTTTTTTTTACCAACAAATAGACTATTTTTTACATTCTAATTTTACAATCTTACATTTCTTAAGAATAGACAAACTTTGAATGAGTTGATTGATTTTATTGATTTACTGCTTCCTAACCAGCAATTGCGAGTTCAATATTCTCTACAATTGTGTTTCTTCCCATTGTAATGGAAGTTGGAAATGACATTAAGTCTTCTGCATTTATTGTTTTGAACCTTATTTTAGTGAGAATTCAATCACTACTTGCTTACACATTACTCAAATTTATAATCAAAACCTGTATGCCCCATATACTATTAATTCAAAGAACCTTTCAAATATATATCTTTTTACGTAAATAACCAAAAAATGTTACAAATTTTTTATTTTTTTTTGCACGCCTTACTCGATTCGAACAAGTACCAAATCTTTTGGAGAGATTTATGCTACCATTACACCAAAGACGTATTTTGTTTAAAATAAATTACAATAAAAAACAAAGACTATTGATAAAAATGCTAAAATTTCTTGCCACCAAATTTTATTATTCATTTTTTTCATATAGGATAAAATCTCAAATATTATTGCAATAGTAATGAAAATAATATTAACATAAAACATTTTAAAATCTAACGCAATTGATAATTGACTAAAGAACACACCACCATAAGCACCAATCATATGAACAATTTTTGTTAAATTTTCTTTAAATGCTGCTGCTGCACCAACGAAACAAATACCCGTACCCGCTAAAAACATTAAAAAATTATCAGTTAATGTAACACCTATTACTATTGCAGGAAATGCAAATCCCCAACAAAAAAAGACAAATAATGGTTGTAATTTTTTTGATAATTTGTAGTAACTATCAGAAATGCTACGTTGTATACCATATTTAATCCAAACAAATGAAATATATGATATAAAAACAAATAACATAAAACCCCAAAAATATTTTAAATATTCCATTTCTTTTTTTATAATAAATAGTAATAATTTTTGTGGAGATGATGGGAAACGAACCCACCACAGAAACATTGCAAGTGTTTCTCGCCAGCCTTGGTACATGCACCCCCATTTATTCAGTCCTCTTGGTCGGATTCGAACCGACATGCTACTATTACTTCGCAGTAGTTCCTAAGACTACCGTGTATTCCAGTTTCACCACAAGAGGTTTTTTTTATTGTAGGAAATAATGGAATCGAACCATTTCTTTTTGGATGTAAGCCAAATGCGCTACCATTACACCAATTTCCTATGTTTGTATTCCCAATGGGATTTGAACCCATATCTTCACCTTGAAGGGGTGATATCCTAACCCTTAGAAGATGGGAACATATTTGCGGTCTTTGTGGGATTCGAACCCCGCCACCACATCGACAGTGTGGTATGCTAACCATTACACTACAAAGACCCAATAAAAAATTTACAAACATTCAAAGAACAAAAAACCCCAACTTCATTGTCGGGGTTTTTTCATTTTTATATATTAAATTTTTAATATAACCCGACATCAATTAACAAATCATCTTCGTTAACCGCCCATAATAGAACACTTTCTAAATTTAATGATAGTATGTCGAGTAAATTTTTCATGATAATTATTTGTTATATTTTCAATAAATACGATACAAAGATATAAAATGTTACATAAACTACAAAAAAAAAACTAAAATATTTTTTCTAATTTATTTTGACGTTTATATTCATCATAAGAAACATATTCATTATTATTGAATTTTTCTTTTTCATAATGCCAAAATTGTACAACTTTATTAATTAATTTCTTTTTTATTTTATTATTTAATGGTCTAAATCCATAATAGTTTGAAATGAATTTTTTTACAACAATTTCTAATGGTTTTAATTTTACTAATATATCTCTCAATTCATCATCTATTATAAGGTCAACAAATTCAATATCATTTATTGCTTGAATGAATCTAGCCCAAACTTCATGTTGAAGGTTTAAATATCTACTGAATAAAATAGAATCTTTTGTTATTATATTTTTTACATTATCTTTTATTTTATCAATATCATCGTGATATTTAATTGTTTTTTTTGTTTGAAATATTTTAGTATCACTTCTAAAATCATCAAATGCATGTTGTAATTCATGTAATAATGTTTTATATATAAGATGAAATAGATGAAAATATAAATCTTTATGATTAATTTCTTTTGTAGTATTATTCAATTCATTAAATATTTCTTGAATATCATTTTCATTAACATAAATTTCAATCTTTTTCAATGCATTTTTATTTGACGGAACTATTCTAAAATAAGCACCTTTATCTTTTTTTGATTTATCGGTTGGTTTTATTTGTATGAATAATTCAAATTTTGTAATAAAATTATATAATTCAACATAGTTTGAAGGATTAATTTCACTTAATAAAATTCCTTCTATTTTAAATGGTTTTTTTATATTTTTAAAATTATCAATATTATTTTTTGCTATTTTTAAAACAATATCATTTGATAATTTTTTTAATTCATTTATTGAATTATATGTTTCATTAACAAAAAAATCAATAATTTCTTCTGTAATTATATTAAAACAATTCATTATAGCAATTAAAAATTTTAATATAAATAGTTTATTAATTTTCTAATGATTTAATATAACTATCAAATAAAGATTTAATATTTTTACTTCCAACTAGATTCATTGAATGGATTAATATTTTTTTTGGTAATTGTAAATTATTATCAATAATATAATCAATAAACCATTTAGCACAATCATAACCAGTTTTTTCTGAAAATAAATCTGTTTGATAATCATAATGAATATCTGCTAAATCATGGTCAAATGAAATAATTTCAGGAATTCCATTTTTTTCAATACATTTTACAAATTCATTATAATTTCTAACTACAACCCATTCCAATTTCAAATAGATATTATTTTTTAAATAATATGCAGAATCACTTGGATTTCTAAAATCATCTAAATATAAATTATACTTCATAATAAAAAAATTAGTCTAGGTGGAGAGATTCGAACTCCCGAAAACATGCTTCCAATGCATGTCCGTATAGCCATCTGCGGAACACCTAGTTAAAAATTATAATCCAAATATAATGGATTCGAACCACCTTACTAGATTTCTCATAATTTTAATTGAACTTGGAATTTAACCAACTTACTACTTTTCACCCGAATTCATTTAGATTATAATTTTGTTGCTCTATAAGGAATCGAACCTAAATCTTCAGAGTCAAATTCTGACGTGTTACCATTACACCATAGAGCAATTTTGGTGTTAGAGGGGAATCGAACCCCCATCACTCAGAGCCACAATCTGAACGGACAGCCAATAGTCCACTAACACAGTAGGGTAGGTGAGATTCGAACTCACGAGTTCTCCACATCCCAAATGTGGCGGGGTGACCTGACTCCCCAACTACCCTATTTTTTATTTTTACGTTATTCTAAATAAAATGTTACAAAAAAACCCCACTTTTTTTGGTGGGGTTTAATTTATTTTTTCAAATATAAATAATACAACAAACCTCACCATCTAAATATATTTGGATGTTGATTTGAATTGGGTTGTTGTATATTTACATTTAATATCATAAAAAATTTTTTACAAATATATAGTTTAAAAATATAAATACAAAAATTTATGGTTTTATTCCAAAATTTTTAAAAATTTCTCTTATATGATTAATTGCTGTTGTAGAATTAAAATTATCTTTAAATTCATTAGCAACACCTAAATTACCAAACCAATCTTCAAATGCTTGTTTAAATTCTTCTTGTGTATTTATTCTTGATTGTGCTTTTAAAAGTGCTGGTGTTTTTAAATTATTAATGAATTTTACATCACCTAATTTAAAATCATTGGTTTTGCTTGAATTAGAATTCAAAAAATCATTAATTTCAAACATTCTTTTTTTATTGATAGTCATTTTTTTATATTATATTGTATTTTATTATAAATAGTTTGATGTTTGATAAGTATTTATAAAAAAAAATAAATTAAAATGTTACGAAAAGATTTCATAAGAATTATTAATGAAACAATTAGTGATTTTGATTTTTTGGGAATTGGTGAAACAGAAAAAACGAATAATATTTTAAATAAAATAAAAAATATTGATTTTCAAAAACAATTAATTTCAGACATTCTTAACAGAAAAAATAATTTAAAATTTAATCTTGAGGATAGTAGTTTTACTGAAAATTCATATGATAATTTTTATGATTTTTCTTTTATATATTTTATTAATCTTGAATATAATTATGACAGCAACGAAAAGCCAATAAATCTCACGCTAGATTTTACTGGTGATAAAATTAATGTTAATCTATATGACGATTCTTCAAAAGGAAATTATTATACGCCACCAGATTATACAAAATATATTACAAACATTAATTGGTTAGATATTGACGTTAGATTATTTTATTATGGCGATGAAATTGAATTTAATGGATTTCATGAAGCACCAAATAAAATCAAAGAACTTTTTATTAAAGAATTTCTTGAAAATTTTATTTTAACCAATATTGGTTATCAGTATATTAAATTCTAATTATTCTACCACCTTTATCCACAATAATATTATCATTGTTTTTGGATTCAATTATTGCGTTATGTAAAATTTCATTAGATTTTAAACAATTATCATAAAGTCTTAATTTTTGAATTCCACCAATAAAAGAATTATTAAAATTATTTTCAATAATTAAATTTAATTTCTTTTCATCATGAACTAAAATATCTGAACCAGTATATGTAATATCTTTTATATAAAAATCGTTTATTTGTTTAAATATTTCCGAATTAATTAAAATACCACAATAAATAAAATTTTCTTTTGAATTATCTTCTGTTCTAAAAACAATTGTCTTTTTATTCCAATCATCTTCTAATTTTTCAACAATATCGTCATAAATGTTGATATCGGTTGTTTCACTAAATAAAAAATTTGATAAATAGTTATCTATCTCTAATAAATTATTATTTTTAAATAAAAAAGATATTTTATAATCTCTATTTGACAAAATTTTAATTGGATTATTAAATTTTAAAAAATAATATTCGCTATTTCCACTAATATAATTTATAGAAATTTCTGAATTGCTTAAATTTATTTCCAAATCATTACTAATGTTATCATATTCATCAATAATAGAAAAATTGTTTTTTAAAAATTCTTCATTCTGGTTAGTAAAAATATTATATGTTTGTGAATCATAATGCCATGAATGTTTTAATCCAAAACTACCACCACCCCAACTTATTGAATATGGAATACCAATTTGTTTTTCTTTATCATTTTTTAATTCTCTAAAATAAAATTCTGGAAATTCTTTTAATTTCCAAAATAAACGACCATTTACATAAAATGATAAAATTCCCATTCGTTGTTTTCCACATTTTAATTGTTGATTATTATCAAAAATATAATTTGGTTTATATGTAATTGAAATTAATGTAAAACCCGTATTTGTTAATGGTTTATTGGATAAATTTGTTTTTATTAAACCATTTGAATCAATATATTTATAATAGAGATTTTTGTTTTCATTTAAACCAAACGCAATAATATTATTTTTCAAATTTTCAATTTGTTCTATTTTACTATGCTTATAATCATATGCATCTTCTGGTAACCTTATTTGTGTTTTTTTTGATTTATATTCGAAATAAGATTCTAAATAATTATCATATGATGTTGTAATACCATTAATAGTTTCACCACTATAAAACTCACCATGATAATGTGGATTATATTTATCTTCAGAACGAACACCCATTGTATAAAAAATTCCATATGATTTTGGTGTTAAATAAAGTATTGTTTCTATAGTAATACCATTATTATATCTTGATGGAAATAATTCAAAATCATACCCAAATAATTTAAAAAAACCATGTAAATAACCACCGTTTAACATAAAATAATTACCTGTATTTCCAGTAGTAATTGGATTAATTTTATGTGAATCATATTTTGTTGTTGCTGTAATTCCACTATAATTATTATTATCAGGATTTAAAACCTCATTAAATCCAATCCTTTTTAATTTTAAATAAACATCATTTGATTTTATGTTTAAAGAATTTAACATATTATTAGATAAACCAAAATCAAAACCAGTTAATCCAAAATCATTTATTTCTATATCAGTAGATTTTGCATCAAACCATTTGTTTAAACTTGTTATTGTCAAACCTGTGTTTAAATCCCAAGAATTTATATTTGAAATATCAAAATTAATCGATAGTTTGTCAGTTATTATATTTTTCAAACAATTTAAATTCATAACAATAATTTTTTTATATAAATACTAATAGTCTTTAAAGGTCAGTAGTATTTATAAAAAATTGTTGTTGTGATAAATGAAAATAATTTATTGAAATTTTTTGTTAAATGAGTATTTTTTTTAAAAACGATGATGAATTTTCAAATTTAATTGAAAATATTATAAGTGAAGATGATATTAATATGTCTGCTATAAAAACCCATGATAATCTTTCATCAGAAATTTGGAAAAATGAAAATCAATTATTTTCAAATATTAGAGAATTGTTATTATTAAATGCTAAAAGATTTATTGAGTTTTCTGGTATTGAAAATATTAAATTTAATGATATTACTTTAACTGGTAGTATGGCAAATTATAATTATACCGATAATTCTGATTTAGATGTACATATAATTTTAGATTTTAAGCAAATATCAGAAAACATTGATTTTGTTGGTGAATTTTTTAACCTAAAAAAAATATTATGGTCTAATACTTATTCTATTAAAATAAAAAATCGTGATGTTGAAATGTATTTTCAGGATAGTTCCCAAAAACATCATTCGTCTGGTGTATATTCATTATTAAAAAATAAATGGATTGTGAAACCAACAAAAAAAATTATTTTTGTTGATGTTGAAAACATTAGATTGAAAACAAATGACTTGATTAATAACATAAACGATTTGGTTGATAATATTAATTCAAAAAATTTTTTAAAGAATTACAATAATTTAAAAAATAAAATAAAAAATTATAGAGAAATTGGTCTTAATAATTTTGGTGAATTTTCAACAGAAAATTTGGTTTTTAAAATATTAAGAAATAATGGTTATTTGTCAAAATTATCACAAGCAAAAAAAGATTATTTAACCAATGAATTAAGTTTAAACGAGATTATGATTTAAATAACGATGAAAATTTTTAAAATAAAAAAAAGACAATTAATTGAATTTATTAGAGAAAAAAAATCTAATAAAATTTATAATAATATTTTAACAGATATTGAAAAAAACAAAAAATTTTTAAAAGAAAATATATCAATAACAAAAGCAAACCAATCCGTTATTGATAACTATTTTAGAAAAGGATTAATAAATTCTAAAATATTAAACAAATTAATAGAAAACAAAATAATCAAAAAAAACCGTAAAATTATTTATTGATTATTTTTTTATTCAATTATAAGTATTTATAAAAAATATAACAAGAGTTTAAAATAACACAACAATATGAAAAGAAAAATATCAGAACAAGCCTATTATGACAGATTAAAAGAATTGGCAGAAGTTAAAAAAACATCAACAAATGAAAATAAAGGTGGAAATCTTGGAACTTTAATTGATTATAAAAGAAGTTCGGATGGTGTTGCATTTGGTATAGTAAAAGAAAATCATAAATATTATATAAAAAAAGGTGGTTTAAAAGAAAATTTAGATGTTTCTGATTTTGTTTATATTAGTGGATTAGGTAATATAAAACAGTATCAATATAATTCATTGGCAGAAGCAGATAAAAATAGAAACATGCTTTTAAATACCATTAATGAAACTACTAGTTTAAAATTTAATGAAGATAAAATATCTGATGAAATTGAACAAGCAGAAAAAAAATTAGACGATGCAAATGTTGCTGCAAACGAACCAATCGAAGAACCAACCGATGATGAAAATATTGATGAACCATTAGATGATGAAAATATTGAAGAACCATCAGATGATGAACCGTTAGATGATGAAAATATTGAAGAACCATCAGATGATGAATCATTAGATGATGAAAATATTGAAGAACCAACTGGTGATGAAGACGATAAAAAAGATAGTATTAAGTCTGATATCGGAAAAATTGGTAATAAAATACAACAAACAAGTTTAACTGATAGTCAAGTAAAATCATATGTAAATATGTTTTTAGGTTATTTTAAAGAATATTTTCTAAAAATGGAACAAAGTTTACTTAATGATATGGCTAAAAAAATTAATGCACTTCAAAAAGAAAAAAATATTGATGATTTGCAGAAAGACGTTATATCTGAACCAACACAAGATATTGAAAATATCACAGAAAATAATTTAAATAATAGTGGATTTATTAATTATGCCGAATCAATGGGTTATGATAAAGATTCATTATTGGAATGTAATGTTGAAGAAATGAGTAATCTAATAAGTGGTTATGCCAATTCTTGTGAAGATGGTGAATATGATGATGACCATAAAACAGTTGCATTATTTCTTAAATTAATGCCAAAAGTAATAGATGTATTAAAAAATGAATATGGTTGTGATGAATATATCAATAAATTAGAACCAGAAATGAAATCATTAGAAGACACATCTGATGTTGAATTACAAGAAGCATTGGGTGGTGCAATTTGGGGTGGTCTTAAAACTATTGGTAAAGGTATTACTGACCCAATAAAAGATAAAGCAAAAAAAGTTGGAACTGCAATAAATAAAGGTATTGAAAATGTAAAACAAGGTGCTGCTGCTCAAAGTAGAAAGCAAGATATTAGAAGGGGAACTAAAAAAAGAAATGCTTATCTTGATAAAGTTCAAGAAAAAGCAAAAGAATTAATTGAATTAATACAACAAGCAAATGCTGGGGCAGCAAAAGCAGGACAAGAACCTATAAAAGTTGCTAGTTTATTAAGTACAATTAGAAATCAAATTTCAAGTAAAAATAGTTATGTTGATTTATCGCAATATAAAATGGAAAATTCTTCTGAAATGACAAATACTGAAGTATTACCAGATGTTGATAATAAAATATCAGAATCGGAAAAAAAATTAAGAAATTATATTAGAAAAAGATTAGAAGAAATTTCTGGGTTAAGAAAAGTTAGTATAAATGAATCTAAAAAATCATCAAAATTGAAAAAATTAGATAAACTAATTGAAAGTCAATATAATTTCTACAAAAAAAAAATAACTGTCGATAATAAAATATCGGAATCGGAAAAATTTTTAAGAAATTATATTAGGAAAAGATTGGAAGAAATTTCTGGTTTAAGAAAAGTTAATATTAACGAATCAAAAAAATCATCAAAATTAAAAAAATTAGATAAACTAATTGAAAGTCAATATAATTTATATTTAGATTTAAAAAAAAAGAATATAGAGGAAAATTATAATATTGATGAAATTTTTGGTAAATCAAAAAAAGAAATTTTTTATAAATTAGACCCAAACGATGAAAATGCTATTTTAGATTTCTTTAAAAAAGTTTTTTCAGAAGAATTTAATACACCATATAGTGGTGCATTTAAAAATGCTTTAAATTTGACACCAAGGGAAAAAAGATATAATATTTTAAAACAATATTTTGATAATAATCAAAAAGGAACTATTGCAAGAAATAATCAAACAGGTGAATTAGTTTATACTTTAAAATCACCACTTATTAAAGGAAATAGTTTAAGCGGTAAAGGATTTAATGCTGGTTATTAAAAAAATAGAAATTCTTGTTTATTTAAACCCGAAATTTTTCGGGTTTTTTTTTGTAACAATAATTTCAATTTTTCGTATATGAAAATAAAAATTATGTTTAAATTACATAGAACATATATCAATGGTTCGAAAAAAAATGAAATGAAGGAATTCAAAAGAATTTTTGGTGAAAACAATGAAGATATTGATTGGGTTGAATATTTAAAATTATTCAGAATATTTATGGAAGATAATACTCTTGTATGTGAATCAAGAGCAATATTTACAAAAATAATAACCCATTTTATTTTTTATTTTTTTCTACTATTTAATTATTTTTTTAATTTTTATTTAAATTTGTTTATTTTTGTAATATATTTAATTTCTTGGTATTTAAAAAGAAAAACAGAAATAAAATTATCAAGAATATTAATAGCAAATGATTTGGCATTATCAACCATAATATATCATGTAAATAAAATATATAATTTTTAATGAAAATGGAAATTTGTGATAAAAATTTTTTGGTGATATTATTATATGACATTAAAGAAAAAAATTGTAAATATAAGAACATACTATTTTAATAAAATTGTTAAAATAAAGGAAGAAGAAAAAAAATTACAAGATTCTGGTGGTTGGAAAAGAAATGTAAATCCTCAAAAGGGTTATATTAATTGGTGGGAAAATATTTGTAAGTTTTATTCTCGTAGTAGAATGAAACAAATTTGGAAAAATGAAATTAAAAATGAATTACTTGATTGCGAGTTATAATTTTATAATTGCATAAAAACAATAAACAGTTAAATAATAAATAATATATTATATGTTGAAAAATAATAGTATCGTTTATATACCATTTGAATTTAAAATTGCTGAAACTATGGTAAATAGTGAAACAGTATGGTATGCTAATAAATGGAAAAATTTATTTTTAAAAATAAAGCATTTTTTCTTTAAACCTAAATGTTATAATAATTCAAATATTTATAAAAAAAGAATTAATTTTTCCTATTATAAACCAATAAATTCATTAAACAATTAAAAAGATATGAAAAAAATATATAAAAAAATAAAAGAAACTTCAGAATTTTCAAAAGGATTAATAACATATTCATATAAAGATGATAAGGGAATAATATATCCACTTAATTATATTACTGTTGATTTTAGAAATAATAAAGAAAATATAAAAAAAATGAATGAAATAAAAAAACAACATGGTGATTTTTTTTTTATTTTTCAACAATAGTGATGAAGGAATAAATTTCTGGAAAAATAATCCTATTACAATAATAATACCAAATGAAAAACGATGAAAATAAATTAAAGTTAATATATGTTCTTAAAATAGGGTATAATACAAAGGGTGAGGGATTATATGAATTTATTTTTTCCAATAATCCAACAAATATTGATGTTGAAGGTTGGTGTTGGGATTTAAGTCCTGCTGTTGATAATGCAACACCACCAACAGAAGAATATATTGATGCTGTTTTTAATTTAAAAACAAAATCATTTGATTTGATTTGTTTACATGAAGCGGTAGATAGACCATATATGCATGGTTATCATACAATACATGCATTAGCATACGAAAATGAAAACCCACCAGATAATTTAGATGGATTTTCTGATTATGATAAAATGTTTTCAGATGAAGATGATATTCCATTATTAGTCTTTCATTATGGAATGTCTTTATATAAAATAAAAGAATTATTAAATTCGAGAAAAATAATTTTAAAAAACAATGAATTTGTTGAAGTATCTTCAATTGATATATAAAACAAACAATTGAAATACGTTTCAATCTTTTTTATTCATAAAAGTATTTATAATAAACTGATTTTATGAATAATAAAGAAGACAATATAAATTATCCAGAACATGAACCACAAATACCATTTAATTATCAACTTGAACAGAGTAAGTTAGATGCAAGAAGATTGGCATCTGAATTAAGAAAAAAATCAAGCAAATATATTCCTGTTATAACTACAAAAGAAGGAAAAGTAAAAACGGTAAACGATTTAACTTTTTCAGAACAAGAAGATGAAATTATTCGTTGTGCTTTAAATCCAATTTATTTTATAGAAAAATATTTAACAATATTTGACCAAACAAAAAATGATGGTAATGGTGAAATAATACCATTTAAATTATTTGACTTTCAAAAAGATTTAATTGAAATATATTTACAAAATAAATTTGTTATTGCAAATAAATATCGTCAGGCTGGTGTATCAACAACAACTTGTGCATACATTGCATGGTATATTATGTTTAATGAAAATAGACAAGTTGCTATTGTTGCTGATAAATTAGAAACAGCAAAGGATGAATTAATGTCAGATGTTGTTAATTTTATTGAGGATTGTCCTGATTGGTTGAAACCTAAAACTGGAAGACAAACAGAAAAAAATCTAAAAGACACACAAAAATTAAAATTATATGATAATGGTTCTCGATTAGGTGCTTTTAGTTCAAAAGGACTTCGTGGAATGACACCAACTTTAATTTTTTGGGATGAAACGGCATGGACAGAAAAGGGTGATATTTTTTGGACATCGGCTAGACCAACACTTCAAACAGGTGGTGCTGCTATTATGGTTAGTACACCATTTGGATTGGATGCTGTATTTTATAAAACTTTTATGGGTGCTAAAAGAAACGAAAATAATTTTAAAGCAGTTGAATTGTGGTGGTTTAATGACCCAAGATATAATAAAGATTTAATGTGGATAAAAAATAAAGGAAAAGAAAATGAAAAACAATTAATTGATGAAAATTGGGATAATAAGAAAAGAATTATGATGATGGATGATGGTTGGGAAGCAACTTCTCCTTGGTTTGAAGAACAAATTCGTGATGCTAATGGTGATATGAAAAAAATAGCACAAGAATTAATGTGTTCATTTCTTGGGTCAGGTGATAATTTCATTGCAGAAGAATATTTAAAAAGAATTGAAGAAAATGAAATTAAACCACCAATTAGACAGGAATATACTGATTTAAATATGTGGATTTGGGAAGACCCAATAATTGGTGAAGATTATCTTATTGGTATTGATACATCATCTGGTCATGGTGATGATTATTCAACAATAAACATATTAAAAAAACAAGAAATTATTGAAGAAAAGATTATTACAAAAAACAATAAACCACAAAAAATAAAAATTAAAAAAAATAAACTTGTTCAAGTTGCTGAATATTATGGAAAAGTAAAACCACAAACATTAGCAGAAATTGCTTATCAGTATGCAAAAAGATATAATGATGGATATTGTGTTATTGATATTACTGGTGGTCTTGGTGTACAAGTTGTTGAAAAATTACTTGAATTTGGATATGAAAATATTCATTATTCAGAAATAACACATAAACCATCACGTGATAGATTACAAGGATATATTAAATCAGCACAAAAAACATTATTTGATGGTAGAATTGTAAATATAGATTTAATACCAGGTTTTTTTATTGGAAATAATAGAGGTTCTGTTTTACTTGAATTACAAAGAGCAATTCATCTTGGCGATATAAAAATACAATCAATTAGATTATTAAGTGAATTAAAAACATTTATCACCGTTGCGGGTAATCGAGTTGCTGACCATAAAAGGACTTTTCATGATGATAGTATAATGGGATTAGCCATTGGATTATATGTATTAAATTTTGAAATGATTTTATTTAAACAAAATAATTATAATCCAGAAAAAATGATTAATGCAATACTAACCAGTAATGATGTAAATGAAGAATTAATGAAAAATAAATATAAAAATAGAATATCTCCCAATAATCCGTCTTCACTAAATCCTTATTTGGTACATTCTTGGTTATTTACCGATTTAAAAAAATAATACTATTTATTAATGTTATTTAATGTTTTTTCATTATTTAAAAGTATTTATAAAAAATTATAATTAATTATAAAATATTTATGGATTCAAAAAAAGAAAGGGGTACTATATATCAACAATTAAACAAGTTGTTTAATTTTGATGGTTTTGGTTTTGATAATACTGAAATATCTAACTCTGATAAAAATCCCAAAATAATAATTAAAGGGGCTTCACCTACAGATGTTCATAGAAAAGGACTTGAAATTGCACAAAAAAAAGAACTACAAAATAAATTTTTTAGAACAACTGAAAGGGGATTTCAAAAAGCATTACAATATGAAGCAGCAAGACTTCCAGCATATTTAGATTATGAAGGTATGGAATATTATCCAATAATTTCAAGTGCATTGGATTTATTCATGGAAGAAGCAACAACAATTGGTATAAACGGAAAAATGTTAAACATATATTCAAATAAAGAAAGAATAAAGTTAATATTAGATGAATTTTTTTATGATATTGTAAATGTTAATGTAAACTTGCCATTTTGGGTTAGAAATTTAGTTAAATATGGTGATAATTTTGTTTTACTATATGGTGAACGTAAACATGGTATTTCACATATAAAACAATTAGTTAATTATGACATTGAACGATTTGATAGAATACAAAACAATAAACCAATTGTTAAATTTAAAGAAAGAACAACTGGTGATGAATTTAATATTTTTGAAATTGCACACTTTAGATTATTAGGTGACGATAAGTATTTGCCTTATGGTTCTTCTGTTCTTAATAAAGTACGTAGGGTTTTCAGACAATTAGTTATGGCTGAAGATGCAATGTTAACTTATCGTATAATTAGAGCAGGTGAAAAAAAGGTGTTTAAAATTGATGTTGGTAATATGGATGATAATGATGTTGAGGATTATATGTATAAAGTTGCCACTAAATTTAAAAAAATGACACGTGTAAATCCAAATGATGGACAAATTGATTATAGTTTTAATATACTTGGAAATGATGAAGACTATTTTTTACCTGTAAGAAATTCTAATGTTCAAACAGGTATTGAAACCCTACCAGGAGCATCTAATCTTGACCAAATTCAAGATATTGAATATTTAAGAGATAATTTATTTGTGGGATTGGGGATTCCAAAACCATTTTTATCATTTCAAGATGCTGCGGGTGCTGGTAAAAATATGGCACAATATGATATTAGATTTGCAAAAAAAATAAATAGAATTCAACAGGCAATAATTCAAGAATTAAATAAAATGGCAATTATCCATTTATATTTAATGGGTTATAGTGGTGATGATTTAAATTCTTTCACTCTAACATTAACAAATCCAAGTACACAACAAGAATTATTAAAATCAGAATTATTACGTGATAAAGCACAAACATATAGCGAATTAACAAGAGGTGAAAATGGTATTGCTGCAATGTCGCATACAAACGCAAAAAGAAAAATATGGAATATGAGTGATAGTGAAATTGTTGAAGACCTTAAACAACAAAAATTAGAAAGAGTTATTATGCAAGAATTACAAGACGCATCTGTTTTAATTAAAAAAACTGGTCTTTTTGCAGATATTGATAAAAAATTTGGTGAACCTATGGATAATTTACCACCAACATCTAGTAACACTGAAAATATGTCAATGGGTGGAAATGATATGAGTGGAATGGACATGGGTGGTGGTAATATGGGTGGAATGGACATGGGTGGTGGTAATATGGGTGGAATGGACATGGGTGGTGGTAATATGGGTGGAATGGACATGGGTGGTGGTAATATGCCAATGGGTGGAAATGATATGGGTGGAATGAATATGATGGAAAACAAATATGATAAAAACCTATTTGAAAAATATGTAAATAATTTAGTTTATGGTGATGAAAAAAACGAAAAAAATAATAATATAAAGAAAAAAATTATCGCCGAAAACACAAAATTAAACAATAATTTAAATTTAAAAGCAAAAAATATGATTGAAGAAATTAATGTTTTTTTAGATAAACAAGAAGAAATTATTGATAATAATGATGATGATATTTTAAATGTAAATATTGATAATATTGAATTATTAGAATAAAAAAATAAGATTTCGTTGATTAAAAACATGAATATAATCAAATTATTTAATTAAATAACTATTTATATTAAACATTTTAATAATGAAAAATTTTAACATTGGTATTTCAAATTCAATTATTGTTAATAAAATAAATCAAATTAACGAAAACGAAAACATTGAATTAAAAAGAATAATTTCGGAATACATTGAAATAATAAAAAATTCACCAATTCTTACATTAGAATTTAAAATATATAATAATATTGAAAATAAATATATTGATAATGATGTATTGGCAAATCGTTATATTGATAATAATATTAAGTTATTTGAAATATATACAATAGATGAAATTTTAAATGAAAGGAAAAAAATAGTTAAATTTTTAAACAATAATAATATATTAACCGAAGGAAAAATTAAGAAGATAAAATTATATGAATCAATTAATAATTTAATTATAAATTCAATTTGTGATTATTCTGAAATTGATGTGGATTTAATTCATGAATCATTGATTACAGTTTTAAATCATTTAAAAAGACCTAAAATAGTAAATGAAACAATTAAATTAAAATTAAATAATGACATTGTTGAAATCGCAGTTAAATTATTTAATAAAAAATATAATTTGTTAGAAAATGATGATAAAAAACTAATAAAAAAATTAATTAATTATTCATATGAAGATAAAATAAATCTTTTTAATGATATAAAAACAAACGCATTAAATGAATTAAAAAATCATAGAAGTGAAATTTTAAACGAACGTATTGATAAAGCAATTAAGAAAATTAATGATATGAACAATACAACAAATAATATTAATGATAATATTATTACTCTTTATGAACTTAAAAAGAATTTAGTTATCACCATATAATAAAAAAGATTCATCTTCTTGTGCTTTAATTAAATCAAAATTATCAATATCACAATTAATATTGTGTGGTGGTTTATTATAATCAAAACAACCAATAAATTTTGTTTTTTCTATTGTATAATTAACTTGTTTTGGATTTCCTAAATAATTAAATATTTTATAAACATAATCAATTCCTTCTTTTGGATATTCTACACCTTTTAGTTTTATTGTATTATTTATTGTATTCGTATAACTTATATTATTTTTAGGTATTAAAATATGACCTCTGTTATATCCATATAAACAAATACTTGCAATATTATTAGATAATGTTGATATATACTTCATATATACAAATTGTGCTTTTATCATTATTTTAGGATTGTCCATTGCATTTTGATGAATAATTGGTCTATTAATTTTTATTAAATCAGTTTTTTTAAACGTATCAATTGATTTAATATCACCAGTACAACCACTAGTAATTAAATCAATTTCGTTTTTATTAAATTTATATTCATTATTATTATTTGAATATCTATTCATTACAATAACATCATAAATAGTAGATAATAAAAATTGACTTATTCCTGTTGCTGTACTATTGTAACCATTTCTATTTAATTTTGGATAATTCCATAATGCAAATTTAGATTCTTGGAATGCTTGTGCTGCTAAAATATTAGCATCTAATTTAAAAACATTACTAAAATAATTATACCAAATAATTAAACAATTACATAATTCTTTGTTTGTTTTTATTAAATTTCCATTATCATCCTTTGGTTTTGCTTCCCATGTTTTATTTACTTCAGTAAATGGTAATATACCATTAGTTCCTTTAAGTAATGAATTATCTCCACTACAGGCATTATCAATGAAAGTTTTTCCACCAATTGTTATTTCTAATTCATTATTGTTCATATTAAGACATTTTTAATGTATATAAAGCATTTATTTTCAATTGATTGTTTTCATAATTTAATATATTTTTAACGAATTCACCACTTGATTGTAATGTTAAATCAAGACCCAAATCAGCATATACTAAAGGTGTCATTACTCTAGGTACTGGATATTTTAAAATTTTAGTACCCGAAAATTCAGTAATCATTTTATTTGGTGTTATTTTATGTTCAACATTTAATATTACATATGCACCATTAAACAATGGTATGTTTTCTAATTGAAAATATTGTGTTGGTTGTATTGTTGCATTACCTAACATTGTAACAGTCGCACCATATGCCCTATTTTCATATAAATTATATAAATTTTGACCTTTAGGTACTGGCGCTGAATTTTTATCATCACCAACTAATCTTGAAAGTATTTGAATACTTTCATTAGTTTCAGGATATTCTTTACTATCAATTTTCATGTTAATAAACATGGATTGGTTTTGTTCTCCAAATCTAACACGAAAAGCACGTACTTGATTCCAAGGAAACGATTTATTTGAATCCATCATATTTCTATTAATATCATCTAAATCATTAACATTCTTTTTTCTATTAAAATCAATTAAATCTTTACTTTCTAAATCAACAATACCATCAGTCTTAAAAAAATCAGTGTTTATTGATGGATAACTAGATGACCCACCAATGTACATACAAACAAAATGGGTAGATGGTGAATCGGGTATAATACCAGTTTTCATTTTAAAACAATCTTTCCAACTATCTTCAGTATTAAAAGTTAAAAAATTTTGTAACGGAAAAAATTCAAAGCCATTTGCGGACAATAATTGTGATAATGCAGTAAATACCGTAATATCTGGATTATCAAATATATCAATAAGTGCTTCAACATTAATAATAGTATCACCAATTGGATTCATTGCTCTATCAACAAAAGCAAAAGAATCAATCAAATTTTTACCTTTTGGGTTGAAAGGATAACCATTTTGTTCTTTATTACCACCACTCAACCATTTATCGTTTATGTTTTTAAATGAATAATATGTTTGTGTTATTATATCTATATCACCCCTAATTTCGTCATATTTTTTTTCTTCCTTTTCTAATTCTTTTTTTCTTTCATCAATTTCTCTTTTTAATTTACTAAAAAAATTTTCAAAAAATAAAATATTTATCCTTTTTTTGTTGTTATCGTTATTAATTACATCTAATGATTCATAATATGTTTTAAAATCATTTGAATTTTTTGGTTGAAATGTTGATTGATAATAATTTACAATATATTTTCTCTCCATTAATATTTTAATGATATTATCAAAAAATTCTCCCTTATTATCATAACCAACAATATCTTTACCATCAAAAGATGGATTTAACAAATAACTATACACATCGCCATGTTTTCTATCTGTTTTATTGTAAATTTCTTTTCTTTTTTCTATTATTTTTAAATAACTATTTTTTATTGTATTAAAACTAAAATTTTCAAAATCGTTATATTCTATTTCAAATACTTCTTTATCCTTTTCTGACAAATATTTATCAATATCATGTAAATCGGCAAGAATATAATAATATTTATTATAAAAATTTTTTATGGTTGTGTTTCCTGTTAAATAATTAATTACAATATTTTTTATATTAATTTCTTTATTTATTTTTACCAATAAACCAATATATAATGGTACAAAAGAAGGTACTTCAATAATTCCAACATTATTGAAAAGTATATTATTTAATTGGTTTGGATAACCATTAAAAGGACTTAATGTGTTACCAAAATTAGATAAAATTAATAGCGATATAATAATATCATTATCATACTTATTAAATTCGTTTTCTATAACCGATTCATTGTAATATAAATCTCTTGCTAATGTTTCTATAATATTTTCAAAATTATAAAAATAATTTTTAATATTTTTATTATTTCTTTTGAAATTACCATGATTTATTAAATCATCAATTTCTATGTTTTTATATTCACCATTGTTGATATATAATGTATTTTTAAACTGACATAAAAATCTAGTGTTCATACAAATATTTCTAACAATTTTAGTTTCATTATCATTATCAGGCTTATCTTCAAAATAAATTAAATTTTCTTTAGTGAATTTAAAATATGGTAGTATTGATTTTCTTTTACTTAACTTACTTTTTTTAAATTTATTTACAATTAAATCTAAATCTAATTCAGTAATCTCTGGTGGATTATTTATTATTTTTAATCCAACATATGAATCATCATTTTTATTAATTGGAATTTCATATGTTTTTGTAATTGGTATTTTATTTATTGTATTGTTAGGAAAATTAAAAATGTTATTCTTTTCATCAAATTTTAAATCATGATATTTATCACGAAAATTATTATAGGTTTTTATGTTTTCAATATTTGTTTTCAACACATCAATATTTTCTTTATTTAATGCTAATGATATGTTAATTGCTTCTGCTTCAGAAAAATAATCAACATAAACACTTATAACTTTTTCATCAGCACCATAAAAATCATTATTTAATATTGCTTGTGATAATATATAAAATCTTAATAATAATGTTTTAAATATATCATTACAAATACTATCAGTAGGATTGTATGGATTTTCGTTTATATTTTCAACGTTATTAAAATGAGAATCTATTGGAGATAATGGAATCCATAAATTAATATCATTATTGCCCTTTTGTATTTTAATTTGGGTATTTTTATTAATAATTTTTTGATTTAAAAAAGAATTGATAAAATCATAAACCAAATCTAATTCAGGAAATTCAATATTGTTGTTTTTTAATTCAATTGGTGCAATTCTTTCTTCTCTATCACCATTATTTTTTATAATCAATGGAAAAGAATATATAGGATAATCAGTATCAAAATTTAAACTGACACTATCCCTTCTATGTGCATTTTCTGCTTTTATTGAAGTATCTCTTAGTTTATCAAAAAATTTATCTACATCATCTAATATTATTTTAAATACGTTGTAAATGGTTGGAAGCATACCCAATTCATTTTTTACTGCTTGATTTACAGAACTAATTAAATTTAAATTTAATAAATTTTTATTGTTAATATGATTTCCTCTTTTTTCAACAACCTTTTTATAAAAATCAGTAATATCTAATTCAACATATTCAGTTTTTATATTAACTATTGGTGATATACAACGATTACCAAAAAACGTTGTTGAATTTGGTATATCATTATTATTTGAACTTGGAAATAAACTAATTAGCGTTTTTTTATATTTATTTAATGCAATAATTTTATTTTCTTTACTATCTAAAAAATTTAAATTGTTGTATGGTTTATTATCATTTTCTTCTGTATACATAATTTTATTAACATATACAATTGATAATCTATTTTCATTTGTTGTTTTATTTTTTATTATGTCATCATATTCAAACAAACCATTAATCAATCTAATTAATATACTATTATCATATGTTTCTGATAATGGTGTTGTTGTGGTTTCTTTTATTACAAGAAAAACATCACCATTTGTTTTTAAAGATATATTGTTTTTTATATTATTTATCGTATCAATTATTAAATTAATATTATCTAATTCTTTATTAACATCAACAAGTTGATTATATTCCTTAGTATTTTTTATATTATCGTTAACAATTGAATATAAATTTTTTATTTTTGTAAGTAATGAGTTTGTGTTTACTGGTATAATACTAGCATCTGGATTTGATTCATTTACTTCATTAATAAGTGGCATATTAACAATATATCTAAATAAAATATCATTTAATGGTGCAAATGTCATGGCAACAAAACTTGCATCTATTACAAAATTACCTGTTTCTGATTGAAATTCTGATGTATATTTTGTTAAATGTAAATCATAAATAATTGGTTTACCATAATATCCTTTAATTGTTAATCTAAATGTTGGCGGTGGAAAATCAAAAATTATTCTATATGGTGAATTTTCTTGATTAAAAAATGATAATCCTCTAATATCAACAAATTGTATATTAACTTGTGGTATATATGATGAATTTATTTTTACATTAATATTACTAATACCAAAACTATCAAATGTTGTTTTTTTTCCTGTACTACCGTCATAATAATTAGTAGTAAATTTTAATTTATTTAGATTATTATTATCGTCTTGATTATTACCCAATAAATTAATTTTTATTAAATCTTCTGTTGTTGAAGAACTACCATTAATTTCTATTACTGTTCTACCTTTACGTTTCGCAATTAATTCCACAAAAATATACATATTTTGATATTGTGGAATACTATTAACAATTCTATTGTTAATGTTAAAAGTATTGGGGTCAATTAAAATGACATTACTAGTACCATCACTCATTTTCAATAAATTTTAATATAAATACACTGTTTTTATTTTACTTTAATTGGGTTTTAACTATTTATTATTAAAAATAGAAAGTTGAATCAAAACGGTATATATTGGTATAATGATATGTTTTTTTATCTATTTGGTGGTTTGATGATTTTTATAATCACTATGTTAGTTTTCTTATATTTAAAATTACAAGAAAAAATAAAAGAAAATAAACAATTACAACAACAACATATTGCAAAAATAGATATAATTAGAAAAGAACAATCAATTACGTTAGAAAACATAAGAATTGAAATGTTAAAACGTGAAGATGAAAGAAATCGACAATGGTTTGAATCAGAAAAAGAAACACTTCATGTTTTAAATGGTATTTCAATAGTGTTAGATTTATACGATAAAATGGATAAGGTTGGTAATGAGGAAATTTTAAAAAAATTAGACCAAATAATTGAAAAAATAAATGGATAATTATAAAATAAAAAATGATTTGAAAAAAATAGAAAGATTTAAAGAAGTAAATGAATCAATAAATCTTATTATAAAAAAAATGAAATATTGTTTATTTCTTAATGAAAATAAAAATATTATTCAAAGAATGGATAATATAATCATTAAATCAAATCATTAATTTTAACTATTTATATAAAATATATAATATGAGCAGAATATTACGAAAAGGTGATATTGGTTTTGGTATATTAATTGAAAATGATGCAGGATTTATAACACACGAATTAAACAATAATATACTAAATGAAGATTTTAAAATAAACCCAAATGAACCAATTTTAATTGATTGTATTTTACAAAAATGGGGAGTTAAAAATAAAAACGATAGGATTTATCCAAAAGAAGTATTAGTACCACAAGTAGAAATTTATCAGGAATTAATAAAAAACAATAGTTCTGTTTCAGAAGCAGACCATCCTGAGAGTAGCATAATTTCTTTACAAAATATATCCCATTTATTAACAAAAATGTGGTGGGGTTCTGGTGAAAACGAAAATATATTATATGGAACAATAAAATTAATAGTAAGTCCTGGTTTTTTAAAATATGGTATTGTTTCTGTTATTGGTGATAAAATTCTTTTATATTTACAAAATAAAATAAGATTGGGTATATCTAGTAGAGGTGTTGGTAGTTTAAAAGAAATAAATGGTGAAAATATTGTACAAAATGATTTTGAATTAATTGGATTTGATTTGGTGGCAACACCAAGTACCCCTGGTGCATATTTATTTCCAAAAAGACATGATGATAAAAATTTTAATGAATTTTATGTGATTGAAAAAAAACCACAACTATTCGAAAATAAAATAATAAAAACATTAGATGATTTTTTACTTTAAATAAAGTAAAAATCGTCTTTTTATCAATTAGTTTGTATTTATATTAAAATTATACTATTAGGTTGATATTTTATTGTTATGAGTGATATAAAAAAAACATCAATTCTTAAAGAAGCATTATCTGATTATGATGAAATCATGAATGCTGCTAAAATTGTTGCGAATAAAAAATTAGAAGAAGAATATTCAAAACGATTTAATGAAATTATAAATGAAGAATTAAATAAAAATAAAACAAAAGAATCCTATAAAAAAATGGATGATAATAAAGAATCTGATGAAGATGATGAAATTAATCAAAAAGAAGAATCTGTTATGAAAAAGAATGAAAAAGAAACTAAAAAAGTTAAAAAAACCACAGATGAATTAGAAAAACAAAAAGTGGTTGATGAAGATGTAAAAATTACTGATACTGTTGGTGATAGTAACCCATATGAGAAAAAAGTTAACGAAAATAACGTTTCTGAAGAAAAAAATAAAGAAATTATGGGCGATGTTGAATCTAATACACCAAATATTGCAACTAAAAAAAGCAAAGATGGTGATACATTCAAAGAAAAAACACCAAAAAAAGAAAACATCAAGGAAGAATTTGACATAACAGAATTGGATGTTAATCGAGTGGGTAATGCATTAGAATGTGCAAATGAAAGTGATGAATTTCAAATTGATGATGACGAAACATTTAGTTTAAATGATATTGAAAAAGAAATTAATGCATTAAATTCTGAAGATGAATTAGATGACTTAAATTCTGATGAAGAATTAGATGACTTAAATTCTGATGAAGAATTAGAAAATTCAGATTCTAATGAAATCAAACCAACATCTAATAATTTGAATGATAAACTATATGAATTGCGTAATCAATTAGATGAAATTATTCAAAATTTTGATTCTAATATTCAAGAAGACGATGAACTTCAAGATATTGAAATTGATGATGAATTAGATAATCAACTTCAAGATATTGAAATTGATGATGAATTAGATAATCAACTTCAAGAAATTGAAATTACTGATGATGATATCGATGCAGCACTTGCTGATAATGAAATCGATGAAACATTAGGAATGTCATATCCCAATAAAAGGGCTACAACTGGAAATATTCCTGATAAAGAATATCAAACACAAGGAAATGTTCAACGTATGCGTTTTTCTATGAGGGAATCTGAAAGAAGGATTAATGGTTTAATTAATGAGAATAAAAAACTCACAAAAAAATTAAATGAAAATAAAAAATACAAACAAACCGTATCCAAATTATTAGAACAATATAAAACCGCACTTGAAAAATATCGAAATCAATTGAAAGAAATGGCAACATTTAATACCAATTTAGCACACGTCAACAACTTATTGGTAAACGAAAATCTTGCCCTTACACAAAATGATAAAATTAATATTATCAACAACTTTAAAAAAATTGATAATATTGCTGAGTCACAGAAAAAGTATAACGAATTACTTGTAGAAATGCAAAAAAAACCAAATACTTTAACTGAAAGCATTGAAACGAAAGTGTCTGCTTCAATACAATCGTCTTCAAAGCAAAAACTTGACGAAGTTGTTGAAAAAACTGCATATGAAAATAATCAACATATCGAAAAAATTAAAAAGTTGATTAATTACGGAAGCAAAAAATAACAAAAAATAAATAAAAATTTAAAACAATGGGATTTTTAATGGAAAGTGGCGAAGTTGGTAACATTGGTATTAAACAACTTCGTGAACAAAGAGAAATTACGACAAACCGTTGGGAAAAAATTGGATTACTTGAAGGATTAGATGGCAATATTAAAGAAAATTGCGCTCAATTATTCGAAAACCAATTATCTCATATGCTTAAAGAATCTTCTGATTCTACATCAAGCGGTCAATTTGAAACAGTTGCATTCCCTGTTATTCGTAGGGTGTTTGCAAAATTATTAGCAAACGATATTGTTTCAGTACAAGCACTTAACTTACCTTTAGGTAGATTATATTTTATCAATCCAAAGGCTAGTACACGTGTACAAGATAGTACACATACAACAACACTTGGTAATATTCATACATCACCTGATGGTGCATATGGAAATGCTGCTGAAAAAACATCAACAAGTTCAACTAATTTTGAAACTCGTTCATTATACGATGCATTCTATGCAACTGAATATAATGATGAAGGTACTTCATTATTCGATTTATCAAAAGGTAGTATTGATAGTAAATCAATTACTGGTTTAACTGCTAAAGGTTATACAGCAGGAGATAAATTCGTTACTCTTGAAATCACAGGATTTACTACTGATAATGCAGGTAAATTGGTAGGTCCTGCTGGCGCACCAATGGATACCGAATCATTCCTTGCTGGATTAAAAGTAACAGCAAATAATACTTTTACAGCACCAAGTGGTTATACAAGTGAAAATATTGCAAGTGGAAATCCAATACCATTTAACGTAAAAGTTCAAAAATATGGACAGGGTATTGTGGATAAAAATGGTAAAATTGTTGTTTTACTTGATGTTCAATATCCTGGTAAAGATGGTTATCATGCATTAACCATTCCAACTGGAACTACTTATACTGCAACATATAGAACATATAGCGACCTTGAACAAGATTCAAGAATGGCAGAAGTAACATTCGTTCTTGATTATGTTACTGTAAGTGTTGAAACTCGTAAAATGAGAGCAATGTGGACACCTGAATTAGCACAAGACGTTTCTGCATTCCATAATATTGATGCTGAAGCAGAATTAACTGCATTGTTATCAGAACAAATGGCTGCTGAAATTGACCGTGAAATATTACGTGACTTAAGACGTGGTGCTGCATGGACTGCTCGTTGGGATTATAACGGATTAAGAAAAGGAACTAATACTTATTATGGTGTACAAAAAGACTGGAATCAAACGTTAATTACTAAAATTAACCAAATTTCAGCACAAATTAATAAGTCAACATTACGTGGTGGTGCATCATGGATAGTTGTATCTCCTGAAGTTTCTGCTGTTTTTGATGACTTAGAATATTTCCACGTTTCAAATGCTTCACCTGAACAAGATAAGTATAATATGGGTATTGAAAAAATTGGTACAATAGGTGGACGTTATGTTGTTTACCGTGACCCATATTCAGCACCTAATACTGTTCTTATTGGACATAAAGGAACTAGCATATTGGAAACCGGCTATATTTATGCACCATATATACCTATGCAATTAACACCTGTAATGTATAATCCATTTGATTTTACACCAATTCGTGGTATTTTAACACGTTATGCTAAGAAAATGGTTCTAAACCGTTACTATGGTAAAATCTTATGTGATGGATTAACAACATTTGGTGTTGGTGATTTATCCTAGTAGGTACTTAACTTTATTAAAGGGGGATGTTAAACACATCCCTTTTTTTATTTCCAAAATAATACTATTTTTGTAAAAATGTTTTTCTATGGAAGCACACCAACATAAAATTAGAATAAAAAAATCAAAAGAAGAAATATTAGATTTTAATTATAAAAACATTTCTTTAGATAATACAGAAATTAAATTAATTGATAAAAACACTGCAAGTAAAATTATAATAGAATATGAATGGTTAAAAACAATGCCATATATTGTTAAATATTGTTTTGGTATATATTTTAATACAGAAAATGGTCAAAAACTAGGTGGTGTTTTAGTTTTTAGTAATGATTATACAGAAAATACTGGTGTTTGGGATAAATATGGATTTACAAATAAAATTTTATTATTAAGCAGGGGTGTTTGTTTATGGTGGACACCAAAAAATACAGCATCTTTTTTTATTTCTAGGGTTTGTAAATGGTTAAAAAATAATACAAAATATAGAATAATAACAGCAACTGTTGACCCAGCAGCAGGTGAAATCGGAACAATTTATCAATCATTAAATTGGTTATATGTTGGTGTTATAAAACATAAAAATTATTCATCCTTATTAAATTTGTTAAGAACTTGTTTAATTCTATGTAGGTCGTAACTACTTATTTCACTATATTCACTAGTTTCTGGTTTTGTAGATAACAAATTTAACATACAAGTTTCTGCAAATACCAACATTTGTTTTTTACTATACTTTTTCTCTTCCATTGAGTCCATAATTTTTACGATTTTATAACAACAAATATAAGCAATTATTTTCACAATTCCAAATAAATGTTGTTGGTTAATATTAATTTTTGTTTTTCAATTTAAGTTTTCGTTAATAACTGCTTATATTTGAAACCGTTAT
>Ga0116146_1000239_pt1 | contig 74306 bp, 69 predicted proteins | sample AD_JPNHG2_MetaG_FD_89748 | JGI IMG/M metagenome (GOLD analysis project Ga0116146, IMG submission 89748) | Active sludge microbial communities of municipal wastewater-treating anaerobic digesters from Japan - AD_JPNHG2_MetaG | ecosystem: Engineered > Bioreactor > Anaerobic > Digestate | place... | reverse complement strand
TGTCCACAAGGAAACTGTCGAATTATCTGTTTTTAGGAATTGGGAGGAAGAGCCTCTGTTTGAGAAACGGATTCCCAATAGCATGGAAAAGATCATGCCTATTTTTGAGAGATTAGGTCGGGACGGAAGCATCAAGTCCTGTTACGAGGCCGGATGCCTGGGTTTCACTCTCCAGCGTCAGCTTGCTCGGGCAGGCATAACCTGCCAGTTATCGGTAGTTTGACGAAGTTACTCTGACCCCCGTCTTTAGGGGGATACCCCGATTGTTATCGGAATCAAGATTTCTTTACTCTGACCCCTGAAAATATTGTATGTTATCTGCTTTTTGCTCACTATTTTTGGAAAACCGGCCTGGAAAAGGGATTGCAATAATTATAATGAAGCTAATAATAGAAAAATCGATCATGGAGGACTTCAATGGAATTAAAAGAAGCTGTTCTGAAGCGCAGAAGCATACGAAAATTCACTGACTACCAGGTAACTGACGCCGAGATTGAGGAATTGCTTGAAGCTGCCCGGTGGGCTCCGTCATGGGCCAACACTCAGGTCTGGGAATTCATCGTGGTGAAAGACCGGCAGGTGATGGAAAAGATCGCAACCACCTACGCCCCGAACAATCCGGCGACCAAATGCACCCAATCCGCATCGGTGCTCATTGTGGGATGCGCCAAAACGGGTGTCTCCGGCGCCCATGATGGAAAGAATCTGACCATTTTCTCTGAGTGGTTTCTTTTCGACCTGGCCCTGGCGGTCCAGAACCTGTGCCTGCGCGCCCATGATATCGGCCTTGGCACGGTGATCGTGAGCCTTCTTGACCACCGGGCCCTGAAGCAGGTGCTGTCAGTGCCGGAAGGATATGAGGCTGTGACCGTTATTCCCGTCGGCAAACCGGCGGTGCCGGACAAACAGGGGCCGCCGAGAAAGAGCACGGCGGATTTCACGCATCTTAACAAGTTCGGGACGAAGTATAAACAGTAATATCCGGGAGGCCCGTCATGTCGGATAGTTGCGTTCATGTTGAGTACCGGGGTCATAATGCCGTTGTAACTTTTAACAGGCCGGATAAAAAGAATGTTTTCAACAGGGATATGTGGACCGGGCTGGAGCAGGCGGTCGTTCAGCTCAAGGCTAACCTGCCCCGGGCCATCGTTGTGACCGGAGCTGAAGGAGCCTTTTCCGCCGGTTTCGACGTGAACCCGGCCAACCCCCAGGTGACCATGCTCCTGGAAGCCATCAAGAAGCGGAGCCGCACTGCCGTAGAGGAAGTTCTGCGTTATATCCGCGAAACCGTGGACAGGCTGGTGGCCCTTCCGATCCCCATCATAGCCGCCATCAACGGGATGGCTTTCGGCGGCGGTGCCGAATTGGCCGTCCGGTGCGATATGCGGGTCATGGATCCCGGCGCGGTGATATGCTTTTCAGAGGTGCGTCTTGGCCTCATGCCGGACTGGGGCGGAGGGGTGGCACTGAGCCGTCTCCTGGGCAGATCGATGGCGGCTGACCTGATCCTGACTGCCCGCAGGATCGGCGCGGACGAGGCCATGTCCATGGGCCTGGTGAACCGCGTCAGCAGTCCGGGAAAATCCCTCGATGAATCCCTGGAGCTGGCAGGATTGATAACCAAGAACGGTCCCCTGGCGGTCAGGGCGGCGCTGGAAGTGATACGCCGCTCCCCGGATATCCCCTTCCGTGACGCGTTGGAGCTGGAAACGCTGGTTGCGTCAGATCTCATCGCTTCCGGCGAATGCGTTCACGGCATAACGGCCTTTCTGTCAAAGAAAGATCCGGAATTTCCCGATCCGAAATAGGGCTATTTCTTATTTGCTCTGACCCCTCATCAGGAGACCCATCTTGTTTATCCCGACAACCATGGAGGAAGCCGGCGCCCTGGGGTGGGACCGGTTCGATGTCATCCTCGTCACCGGGGACACCTATATCGACAGCCCCTACCTGGGCACGGCGGTCATCGGCCGCGTCCTCATGGATGCGGGTTACCGCGTGGGCATCATTGCCCAGCCTGATACCGGCAGCGCCGCGGACATCACCCGCCTCGGAGAGCCGCGCCTTTTCTGGGGCGTCAGCTCAGGCTCGGTGGATTCCCTGGTGTCCAATTACACGGCGACGGGAAAGAGGCGTCTCCAGGACGACCTTACCCCGGGCGGGAAGAATACCCGGCGCCCGGACCGGGCCGTTATCGTGTTCACAAACCATATACGACAGCATTTCAAGGATACGGTGCCGATAGTTATCGGCGGTATCGAGGCGAGCCTGCGCCGCGTAGCCCACTATGACTTCCGTGACGATAAAATCCGCCGCTCGATCCTTTTCGACGCCAAAGCCGATATACTTGCCTATGGCATGGCGGAGCGGACCGTGACAGAGCTTGCCGCCTGCCTTGCATCGGGAAAAGACTTCCACGGTGTGCGGGGCCTCTGCTACATCGCCGGATATACCATCAGCGATTATATAAAACTTCCCTCGTTCGAGAGCGTATCGCAGGACAAGAACGAATTCATGAAGATGAGCAGGGTCTTTTTCGGCAACAGCGACCCGTTAAGCGCCAGGGGGATGGTGCAGAAGCATGGTGATCGTTACCTGGTTCATAATCCTCCAGCCGTTCCGCTTTCTTCAGAGGAACTGGACCATGTATACGAGCTTCCCTATGAGCGGGATGTCCATCCTTATTATAAAAAGACGGGGAGTGTCCGCGCGCTGGATACGATCAGGTTTTCCATTACCACGCACCGCGGGTGCTTCGGCGGATGCAATTTTTGCTCCATAGCGGTCCACCAGGGGAGCGAAATCGTCTCACGGAGCGAGGAATCCATCATACGGGAAGCCAGGAGCTTCGCGAAACATCCGGCATTTCGCGGCATCATAGCCGATATCGGCGGCCCCACGGCGAACATGTACGGGATGCTGTGCAAGAACATGGCCCGGAAAGGGATATGCGCGGACAGGCGTTGCCTGGGCGACCATGTGTGCCGGGTAATGAGCATATCGCACAAGAGCCAGATCAGCCTGCTCCGGAAGATACGCAACGTCCCCGGCGTCCGCAGGGCCTTTGTCGCCTCGGGTATCCGTCATGACCTGGTCATGGCGGATACGGTCGGGGGCGAGGAGTATCTGTCCGAAATCGTGAAGTATCATGTCTCGGGACAGCTGAAAATCGCGCCCGAGCACTGCGTGGACCGTGTCCTTGACCTCATGGGCAAGCCTTCAGCGGAGGTACTCCTGTCCTTCCGCGACCTCTTTGTCCGTCTGAACAGGCAGCACCGGAAAAAGCAGTTCCTCACTTATTACCTGATAGCCGCCCATCCCGGGAGCACCCTGAACCACATGAAGGCCCTGCGGAGCTTCGTGCAGAGGGAGCTGCACCTTGACCCGGAGCAGGTCCAGATTTTCACGCCCCTGCCGTCGACCTGGTCAACAGTCATGTATTACACAGGCCGCGATCCCTTTGCCGGAAGAGATATTTTTGTGGAGCGGAACACCGCTGAAAAGGAGAAACAGAAGCGGGCCCTGGGGCGTCCCCGGAAAGATTGAGTCTTGTGTATGCGGAAGGCAGGATGGCATCATATCCCTGTTTGCTTGACCGGCCATAGCTTGTGTTCATAGGGCTCACTAAAAGGGGGCGTGTTTGCAGTTAAGTACTCCAATACGTCATTGCCTGTATTTTTTATCCCATGTTTTTATTTGAAGGAATATATACCGCATCTTCCGGCCCTACTGGTTCCTGCTCGTTTTCGATCATCATCAACCCATTGCCCCGAATAATATAATAGCATTGTTCCGGTTCATGAGTGTGAATCGGCTGTTTTTTAATTTACCGGGATGGATGATATTATATATCTGCATGAGATGTATCCTGTTTGCCGATTTGATGAGAGTGCTGGCGCATGGAATTTCGGCTATTTGTAAATGATGGACGCAAATGTACGCTTTATGCCCCGGGTATACCTGAACGCCGGGTATCCCAGTATCATGGCCAGGGCAACCTTGTTCTCCGCCGGTATTCCCCATTTCTCCTTGAGCTTTTTCTCCCGCTCCAGGGCGAAGGCGACGGTGCCGATCATGCAGGTGCCGAGTCCGAGGGATTCCGCGGCGATCATGGCATACGTGCAGGCTATGTGCCCGTCGACGGGGTCCGCGTAGGGAGACTGGTGGAAGAGGAGGACGCAGGGGGCTCCGTAGAAGAGAAGGTCAGTCTTTCGTTTCCTTTCTTTGATCATCATCTTCGTGGCGGGAAGAATGAAATCCCTGAACGCCTCGATATCGGCCTTTTTCATGAAGGGCCGCAGGAGGGCCATCACGACCGGGTTGAAGAAGCGCTGCCATTTCTCGAAGACCTTAAGGATGTCGCCGGCGCATTCCCGCACGCGATCAAAGCCGTGGACGACGGTCACTCACACGTCGGAGGGCGGAATCCCCATGGGGGCGCTGGCGGACATGGCGAGGAGACGGTCGATGGTTTTCTTTTCGATTTCCCTGGCGGCGAATTCCCTGACGCTGCGGCGGCAGAGGAGGAGGGCTTCCAGTGCTTCGGGGGTGGCGCGCTTTTCCTTTTTTGGAAGAACGAAACTGTCCCCCGGACCGATCTTGCGGCCCGTCACCGTGACGGCGCCTCTGGGACAGACCATCATGCACTGGCCGCAGCCGATGCAGCCAAGGCCGTTATCCGGAACGACGGTTGGCGTCCCGTCAACTTCAATAATAGTGAAGGACTTGCATACCCTGACGCATAATCCGCATTGGGTGCAGATCCTGGTGCTGATAACGGGCCGGGCCGCTTCATTGCCGAATCCGGTTTTAATGGTTGTGCCTGGTTTTCCTTTCATGGGTCACTCCCTGTAGTTGTTTATAAAGGTTTCAATAAAATCCTCGATTGTTTTTTCCGGCTGAAGATTCTTATCAATCACAAGATATCCTATGATGCCGTCAAGGGCCGCCATGAGGGAGATGGAGGCGGCCCGGACGTTGAATTCTTTGAATTCTCCCGCTGAAATGCCCTTGCGGTAAATTGCCTCAATGAAGTCGGTAATCTGCGATGTGTATCCGTCATAAAGGTGCCGGAGGTTCCGGTTCGAAATGGTTTTCGTCATGGTGAGGAAGATAAATGACATTTCCCGGGGATGCTGGGTCCAGTAGGTTATGTACCGGGTGATGTATGCGGCGAGTCCGTCAGCGGCGCCGGGTCTCCCCATGGCATCGGCCATCAAGGCCAGGACCGGCTCCATGAACATGTCATTGGCCCTGATCAGTATGTCATCCTTGCTGTTGAAATGATAATAGAGGCCTCCCTTGGTGAGGCCCGCCCGTGACGCTATTGATTCCATGGAAGTGGATTCATAGCCTTTGTCGACAAATTCATGGATCGCAGCGTCAAGGATGTCTTGTATTCTCTTGTCTTTTGATTCTTTTTTTGTCATGATGCTGCCTTTGAAAAAAATGCCGGAGGATCATGCTTCATAATATCAATCACCTGATTGTCCCGATTGTCCTAACCGCTCTGTGCTGTAATCCTTAAGCTGTATGCCTGGCGCACGATAACGTCGCCAGTATCTCGTTAAGGAAGTGTAGGTAAAGAGGGCATTTACCGGTTTTAAACGAAGGAGCCATAGTAAAGAATAATTTTCTTGTAATTATTCATGATTCATTCTCGATAATTAAAGATACCTACCGTCGGTATTTTTGTCAATTGTTTTAATTATCTTTTTTAAAATTTCCGGGGTCAGAGAAAGTATTATATTTATAAACAAAAAAAATATAATGTTAATTTAAGATGGGTTGGTGTCAGAGTAAATATCTATAAAAAGAAAAATATTTGAAATCTCTTGACTCTACCTCAATCATTGTCGTCGATAGTTATCGGTATGATACAAATAAATAATCTTTCAAAGTCTTTTGGCCGACAGCTCCTCTTCGACAACGTCAGCTTCAGTGTGAATCCCAAAGAGCGCATTGGTCTTGTGGGGCGCAACGGCCATGGCAAGACCACGCTTTTCCGTATTATCATCGGTGAGGAACAGCCTGATTCCGGCGATATTGCGATACCGAAAGGGTACCGCATCGGATACGTTACCCAGCATCTACTGTTTGCCGAGCAGACAGTGCTGGCCGAGGCATGCCGGGGACTTCCGGAGCACCTCCACGGCGAGACCTGGATGGCGGAAAAGATCCTCTCCGGCCTGGGCTTCACCAAGCAGGACATGCGGCGTCCCACATCTGAATTTTCCGGGGGCTACCAGGTGCGCCTGGGCCTGGCCCGGGTCCTGGTGTCTGAGCCGGACCTCCTCCTCCTGGATGAGCCGACCAACTACCTCGACATCGTGTCTATCCGCTGGCTGGAAAAGTTCCTGCGCCAGTGGAAGAGCGAGCTCATGGTCATCACCCACGACCGCTCCTTCATGGACAGCGTCACCACCCACACCGTGGGGATACACCGCAAAAGGGTCCGCAAGATAGAGGGCGGCACTGATAAATATTATGACCAGATATTGAAAGAAGAAGAGATTTACGAGAAGACCCGTATCAACGACGAGAAAAAGCGGAAGGAGGCGGAGCTCTTCATCAGCCGGTTTCGCGCCAAGGCGCGCCTGGCCGGCATGGTGCAGTCCCGCATCAAGGCCCTGGAGAAGCAGGATAAGCTTGACCGTCTTGAAAAGATCAAGACCCTCGATTTTTCCTTCAACTACAAGCCTTTTCCCGCCAAGATCCTCATGACCGTGGACGGACTCTCCTTTTCCTACGGGGATGAAGATCTGATCCCCGATGTCAGCTTCACCGTGGGCAAGGAAGACCGGATCTGCGTGATCGGTAAAAACGGGAAGGGCAAAACCACGCTCCTCAAGCTCCTGGTGGATGAGCTGACGCCGAAGGCGGGAAAGATCACCGCCCACGGAGACCTGAGCATCGGGCACTTTTCCCAGACCAATGCCCTACGCCTGAACAATCTGTACACGATAGAAGAAGAGATCATAAACGCCGGGTGCGAACGCCAGAAGGCGCGGGACATCGCCGGCGCCATGATGTTCGAGGGTGACATGGCCCTCAAGAAGATCGAGGTCCTGTCCGGCGGTGAAAAAAGCCGGGTCCTCCTAGGGAAGATACTGGCGCAGAAGTCGAACCTGCTCCTCCTCGACGAGCCCACCAACCACCTTGACATGGAGTCCTCCGAAGCGCTCCTTGCGGCCATTGACGATTTCGAGGGCGCTGCCGTCATCGTAACCCACGACGAGATGTTCCTCCATACCCTGGCAAACCGCTTCATTGTCTTCCAGGGCGGAGGCGTGACCGTGTTCAACGGTTCGTACCAGAATTTTCTCGATAAAGTCGGATGGGAGGACGAGCGGGATGGGCCGTCGCAGCGGACAACGGCGCCGTCACAGCGGATCGCGGACCGCGAACAGGTCAGCAAGAAGGACTCGCGCCGCGTCCGTGCGGATATCATAGCGCGGCGCTCAAAGGTGATTAATCCGCTGAAAACGAAAATCGCGGACACGGAAGCCGCCATCGAGGCGAAGGAGAAACGCCTCTCGGCCCTGAACAACGATATCATCGCCGCTTCGGGGATAGGCAAGGGCGAGACGATAGCGCGGCTCTCCCGTGATATCCACCAGCTCCGCACCGAGATCGACTCTTTATTTGACGAGCTCGAGGTCCTCATCACCGAGTACGAGGAAAAGTCAAAGGCCTTTGACGCCGAAATGGACGACCAGGGCCTGGCGGTATAATCAAACTACGTAAGGCGGACCGGTATGGAACTATTAATTCCTCTGCTGTTTATTCCATTTTTTGCACTTCTCTGGGTGGGTGTGACCGGATTGATTTCGGTCATCGGCGGCTGGCGCGACCTGGCGCAGTCAAACCCCATGCCAGCGCAGCTTCTCGGGACGGGCGTCACCTATTCGTTCCAGTCGATGCGGATCGGTTTCCTGGGCGGCTATAACTCTGTATTGAAGATTACGGTTTACCCGCAGGGGATCAGCATCGTCCCCATTATCCTCTTTTCCATTTTCCATAAGCCGCTTTTTATGAGCTATTCCGCCATGGGCAATGCCGAATTCGGCAGGTTCCTGGTCCCCTATGTTACGTTCGATCTGTCAGGCAGGAAAATCAGGATCATGGGCAGATGTGTCCCGGCCATCAAGGAAAAGCTCGGCCCGCGGTAGCGCGGCTGTCTCAGAGCACGTCGACGCCTATGATGACCATGTCGTCGGTGATCTTCCCGGAACCGCGAAAATGGTCGATCGCGGCCATGATGGTGTCCAGGGCTTCGCCGAGGGGCAGGACCCTGGTGCGGCCCACTATGTCAAGGAACCGGTCGTAGCCCAGGTAGTTGCGCTGTTCGTCTATTATTTCCGGAAGGCCGTCGGTATAAAAAAACATCCTGTCCCCCGGGTTGAGGTCCATTTCAAGCTGAGGGAAGGAATTATCGCTTGCCACCCCGATCATGGCGCCCCGGATGTCAAGGTAGTTTGCCGATTCCGCTCCCGCATAGTGCGCGATGGGGGGCGGATGCCCGCCGCATGCGACCGCCAGATTCACGGCCTTTTTTCCTTTGTTGACCTTGAAGATGCCGTATACGGCCGATAAAAAACAAGAATGCATATGCTCGAAAAGATCGGCGTTGACCGAGGCAAGGAACTCGGACGGCTGGTACGCGTGCCTGCGCAGGTGCGCGCTGCTGATTGTTTTAAGCAAAGAGAGGAACAGGGCCGCGGATATGCCATGACCTGTCACATCGCTCAGGAATATGGAGAGGCCCCCGTCAGACAGGGGCAGAATATTGAAGAAATCGCCGCCTACAGCCTCCAGCGGGAGGTAGCGGAAATCAATGGCCAGGCGATCGCAGCGCGGGGGCCCGGCGGGAAGCAGCGCCCGCTGGATTATCTGGGCCGTTTTGAGATCGTTTTCGATCGTGTCATTACGCTCTTTTAATGCTTCCAGGCTTGAACGGAGCTCCCGCTCGAGGCGCTTGAACTCGGTAATGTCCCTGGTCACCCCCAGTACCGCCGTCGGTTTGCCGGAGGTATCCCTGATAAAGGAGGCCTTTACCTCGATATGGACCAATCCGCCGTTCTTGGTGCGTTCCTTCAGCGTGAGGGACCGTGACCTGCCCGGGTAGCGCACTCCATCGCGGTCGATTTCGCTGGTCAGCAGCCTTGTTACCTGGTTCACATCCTCTTCATCCAGTATGTCCGGGAGTGAAAGGCGGGTATACTCTTCCGGGGTCCACCCGGTGCTCGCCGTACAGGACGGGCTCACGTAGCTGAATTTGGCTGTGGCCAGGTCATAGATCCAGATGACGTCGGTGACGTTGTTGGCGATGAGCCCGAAGAGCTCGTTCGATTCGCGCAGCGCTTCGTTCATGCGGGCCATGGCCGTGATGTCGTTGATGATGAGAATTTTTCCCGTCGTGATGACCCCGGAACGGATATCGGACTGGCTGAGCAGCACCGTCCGCTTTTCCCTGGGCCCGGCGGTCGTCTGGTAATTGCTGTACACGGCGTCACCGCGGTATCCATCGATCAGGGTTTCCATGCGGAGTGATGAGGTGTCGGCATTGTCGATGCTGAGGATGCCGAGGGCGGCCCTGTTGATGTGCAGCACCATGCCGGTATTGTCCAGTATGACAACGCCTTCAACGGAAGATGAAAAGAGTTCCATCGCGATGGTGTTGATTCCCGGCGTCAGGAAGCGGTAGCGGATGATGGTATAGAACACAAAGAGACTCAGGATCACGCTCCATGATGCGGTGTACCTGACGATATTTTCAAGTCCGGGGAGCCGGGGTATGACAAACTGGTTCACGGCCGAGAAGAGGAGGGCGATGATTGTTCCGGAAAGGAGCGGCGTCAGCTGGCTGCGCCGTACCGGGTCCTCTGTCCTGCTGCGGTAGCGGAACGCCAGGCCCCACGAAATCATGATGGGCGTGATGATCGCCAGGACCGTGGCCGCGTTGAACAGCGGCCCCTCGGTAAAGCGCCATCCCCAGTGGTAGTGCGAATATCCATTAACGATGAGGTCAGTGTTGGTGGAGATCAGGACTGTCAGGGCCGATATGCCAAGGATGAAATAGTAGAAGATGTCACGGCGGCGCCTGAGGAACACGTAGGTGAAGTTCATGAAAAAGAATCCGGTGCTGAACCAGAAGATCGATGAAAATTTGCTGAAGGGTGCAATGGCCGTATCGTCAAGGGAGATGTGAAAGGCGGCGCTGCAGAAGACCCACATGCTGATGGCAGCGGCCAGCATCACGTATGTGCGGTTGACCGGGTTCCTGATATTGAGGGCGATGGCATAGGGTATGGTGGAAAAATTGATCAGGAACGCCAGTACGGGCACTATCAAATAATGTTTCATGGCCCCCAATGCTATCCTATCCGTATCCGTGCGTCAAGCGCAATAGCGCCCGAGCCGTCGGCGAGAATCCGCACCGGGTTCACGTCAAGTTCCCTGATCTGCGGGTACCTTGCCAGGAGGTGGGATGCCCGAAGTATCATGTCCGCGAAGGCCTCGATGTTTCCCGCCTGTTTGCCCCTGGCGCCTTTCAGGATGGTGTATGACTTGAGTTCTTTCAACTTTTCCATGATTTCATCGCGTCCTGCAGGGCATAAAAGGAGCTTAACGTCCTTGAATACTTCGATGTAAATGCCGCCGTAACCGAAAAAGACCACCGGACCGAAGGACGCGTCCTGCTTGCCTCCAATGAACATGTCGTAGCCTTCGCCGGCCATCTTCATGATCCGCACGCCGTCGAACCGCGCGTCTTTTTTGTATGAGCCGAGGTTCTGCCGTATGGTGCCGAAGCCCTTTTCCGTCGCGGCGTCGTCCGCCAGGCCGACGAGGACCCCGCCGGCCTCGGACTTGTGCAGGGCGTCGGGCGATATCACTTTCATGACCACGGGGAAGCCGATTTTTTTCGCCAGGGCGACCGCCGCGGCAGCGTCCCGCGCCGTTCCTGATTCAGCCACGGGTATGGCGAAGCTCGACAGCAGCGCCAGCGCTTCTTCCCCTGAATCGCCGGGATGGTCTTTTATCCATTTTTCCGACGCGGCCGCGTCTATCCCTTCAGGAGGCCGCATCAGGTCGGGTTTCCGTTCCTTTCTCATGTGGTAGTCGCACTGCTTTTTCATGGCGATCATCATCTCTTCGAAGCCGTTGAAAATGGGGAAGTTTATGTTTTTTTTCATGGCTGAGGTCGTTGTCGAGGGGCCGAAGATGCAGGCGCCGAGGGGCTTCCCCGACGAGAGCATGGTGCCGGTGGCCTCCTTGGAAAGGTCGGTATGGAACATCTTGTAAAACACGTCCTCGCCCCGGGGCATGTGGGGCCACTGGCTCACGAACACGGCCCCGTCGATATGGTCGTTGTGCATCACCTCGTAAAAGATCTTGGCGTACAGGTTCGGGTCGTAGATGTCGCCCATGTCGAGGGGATTGGAGAAGTTGATGACCCCGGCGTTGGAAAAGCCCTTCAGCCCCTCGTAGAACTCGCGGCCCGGATCAGCGAAGCGGAAGCCGATCTTTTCGCACAGGTCGGCCATCATGACGGTGATGCCGCCCGCCGGGCTCATCATCATAAGCCGGTTGCCCCGCATGGGCGGAAGATCGAAGGCCTTGGCCACGCTGATGAAATCGTTGAAGTGGGAAATGCGGATGATGCCGGCACGTTCGAAAGCAACGTCGATGATCTCGTCATCGTTGGAAAGGGCGGCCGTGTGGCTCATGGCCGCACGGCGCCCCGCCGAGGTCGTATTGGACTTGAGTATTATGATCGGCTTGTTGATCTTTTCCGCGGCCGCGATGAGTTCCTTGCCGCGCGGGATGCTCTCCAGGTACATGCCGATTATCTTCGTCTCCGGGTCGCGGCCGAAGTACTCGAGGAAATCGACTTCGTCAAGGTTGAGCTTGTTGCCGATGCTGGCGAATTTCGCCATGCCTATGTTCTCGTCGGTCATGAAGTTCCAGAGCATGATGCCGACGCCGCCGCTCTGGGATATGAGGGAGAAGCCGCCCTTGGGAGGGGGGAAGGACGGGATGAAGGGAAGGCAGAGGCCGTTGGCCGTGTTTGCCACGGTGAGGCCGTTGGGCCCCACGAAGCGTATGCCGTAGGCGCGCGCCTTTTCCAGGAGCAGGTCCGCGAGTTTCTGGCCTTCGTCGTTCAGCTCGTTGAATCCGCCGGACGGGATGGCCATCCACCGGGTGCCTTTTTTTCCGCACTCTTCCACGAGGTCCGGGATGAGCTTGGAGGGCACCAGGGAAAATACCAGGTCAGGCGCGATGGGGAGGTCGCTGACGGTTTTATACATGCGGATGCCGTTGACATCGTGATCGTCGGACCGCGGGTTTACGCCCAGTATCCTTCCCTTGTATCCCCACCGGATGAGATTTTCGAGGACCAGCTTCGGTATGTTGTTCGGCTTTGATGAAAGCCCTATGATGGCGAGCGATTGGGGATTGAAGAGTTTGTCCATGGCAGTCTCCTGGATAATGATGCGGCTATGTATGTACAACATGCTGTGATTCTGGAGAACCAATGCCCGGCGCCGGATGGGTGCCGCGGTGGCCAGGTATCAGTCGCCGGCTATCATGACATTGGAGGCCTTCGCCACCGCGTATATCCTTGCCTTCATTCAGGTTGAGGGTGTTGGCCTATGTTTTTGTGATGATCGATATGATTTCCGTTCCTCCCGGCAGTTCGATAAAGACTTCCGAATTGACCGATCCGTGGACGACTTCATCCACTGTTCCCTTTACTTCCTTCCCTGCGCTGATTTTCATCGGGGCCTCCTTGATGAAATCCCCCCCACGAGGCGGGGATAATATGGGCATCAATAAAAAGACACAGGTGCTGAATGCCGCTGATTGAAATGTACAGATTCAGAAAAATAATGTCAATATAATTCAACCCCTTTGATGAGTATGAGGGGGCAAAACGGGAAACGTCGCCTATCGCCTGCGTATCTTTAATTTGATTTTAAAGGTTTCGATGATTCTTGCAATGCTGGATGCGGCCGCCGGTGAAAGGTCCGTCTCGGATGAGGGGGATGCCCCTGTCTTTATGAACCGGGTAAGTATCTCCAGCACGGTTTCGTCATCGATCCCGTCAATGGCGCCGGAAATGTATTTCATATCGACGGGGACATCGATAACGCCGTTTTCAACTCCGTTTCCCCCGCCCAGCAGGAGTAGCATGAGGGCCGAGCGGTCCAGCTGGACCTGGCCGGATTTTTTCTTTTCCAGGCTGCGGATATTTTCAAGGAGGACTTTTTCGGACATCTGCACCCGTTTGGCCAGGGTTTCCAGCAGGTTCGTGGTGAATTCCGTATTGTTCCGGACCAGGGCATCAAGGTTCTGGCGGTCGGCGACCGCTATGACGCAATCGGTAACGCAGCGGGCTGTCTCTGACCGGACATTTTTCCCAATCACGGCCATTTCGCCGAAGAGCTGTTCGTCGTCGACGGTGTCGATGGTGATGATCTCGCCGCTTTCTTTAGTCTTGTAGAAGATCACCGTCCCCTTTTTAAGCAGGTAGAACTCGGTCGCCATGTCGCCCTCGCTGTAGATGACCGTGCCGGAGGGCATGACCCTGATGTCCTGCATGGTCGATATGGGGCGCATGAAAAGCTTGCGGATCGACTCGAATCCCGGCAGCTTGAGGTTGAACACGATCCCCTTGAAGATGCGGAAGATGGTATACCGGACCATGAAGGGGAAGAAAAAATGGGCCGGCTGGTTGACAAGCTGTATGACGGAGCCCCGGGGCGCGCGGGGGTTGGTATGGTTTTCCCACACGATCACGCCTTCCATTTCCCCGGACGTGAAGGCGGGGCACTCGAAGCGGATCGTCTTCCGCGTCCCGATGCCGTACGGCTCCGCGGTCCTGAGAAAGCAGCTGGCCGGCGTGATGTCGTAGGTCACCAGTATTTCCTCGAATTCGCCGTTTGCGGTGACCTCGACGTCCGAAATGATGGGGATCTTGATCTTGCTGTTCTTGAAGAAGTTGGGATTTACCGCGCCGACCAAGATTAGGATCATGCTGATGGAAAAGGGGAAGATCCCCAGCATGATGATCTGGTCCTGGTGCGGGATCTGGAGCGTCATCAGCTCCATGAATTCCGTCCGGAAGGCGAGGCCGACAATGGCGCAGAGCATGAACAGGATGACGAAGATAAACCGCATTAAACCGGGACGCCACTGGAAAAAATTTTCAGGCTCGCGGTCCGGCATTCCCATGGACTGGAGGATCCAGCGTTCGTAGGAAGGCTGGTGAACGATTACGTGCCAGTCCTCGAAGCGGAGGCCCATCGCTTTTACCAGGTCGAGGGGGAGCATGGTCTGCGCCTGCGCCATGAGAATCTCCAGTATGATGACCAGGAAAATGAGGAGCGGCGAGGTCAGGTATGAGATGTAGCCGCCGGCAAGGATAAAGGTATCGAAGGCGCCGTGCAGTGCAATGGGGATCGCCAGGGACATGAGAGAATAGTAGATTCTGTTGATTCTCGTCTCGCTCATTTTGCGGAGGCCCAGGTAGTATCCCATGATGCCGCAGGTGGTCATGTGCAGGGGGACGGAAAAGAGGATGCGCACGGCGATGATCGGCAGCCCGAAGTTCATGGCGTAGGAAACGTTTTCAACGGCGGAGAACCCTATCCCGAACATCATCGCTGACAGGATCGATTCCATGATGCTGAATTTCGGGTAATAGTAGTGCAGCAGCATGATGATGAAGAAGGCGCCGATTTTTTCTATGGTGGCCGCCTTGACAAAGCCGGCGAACAGGGGATTGTCGATTGTGATGTACGGCGTCAGGTACGGTGATACCAGGAGTATCACCAGCGCGAAGGCGATCCCGGAGAAGAGCGCTTCCACGTGTTTCAGGTATTCAGGCTTGAAGGTGAAGTAGCGGAAATAGATTAAATAAAAGACCGGTACCGGAATAAGGGCGATCAGTATTTTTTCCCAGGTCATGACGGCGCCGCTGTGACAGGACTGTCAGGCCCCGCTCACAGTATGCCCTGAAGCGAGGAAAGTTGCAGGATACGTTTAACGTTTTCAGAGCAGTTTACAATGGTAAGATTCTTGTTGATCTCCTGGAGTTTCTTTTTCAAAGTCAGGAGTGTCCGGATGCCGGATGAATCGATGTAATCGACCAGGGCAAGGTCAATTTCAACATCCTTATCAAAAGACGGGATGCTGGCAACTTTGTCGTTAAAGGGCTTCAGGGTGGTAGATTCAAGATTGCCTTCGATTCCTATTTTTATCGGGTCGCCGGTCTGGTTTATTTTTATTTTCATCGTGGTCCTCTTGGATATGGCAGCAATATGGGTTTTATCCCTTTGTTAGTATTTTCGTGCTGTTATCCAAACTGATATAAAAAAAAATCAGCTCGGAAATTAAAAGAATCCTAATACTACTGATGTTATATGTCAACAATCTTTATTATATTATGCATAAATCCGTCTGTTCGGTATTAAAATTTGCATCCTGCATTTCCGTTATATCAATTTCACCGAATAGCTGGCTTGTTGCGCTTGACAAAAAAATCATGAAAAAACAGTAGTAATCCATATCAAGAGGAGGTGCCCATGAGCAGCGAATATATAGGATCAATGATACAGGACAGCATAAAAAAATATGGCAACGCCATAGCGATGCGTTATAAAGAAAATGGTTCATGGCATGAAATAACGTATAATGAGCTAGGTGAACGTATCAAAGAGGTTGCCAAAGCTCTTCTTGAGTATGAAGTAAAAGAAGGCGAGATGGTTGGCGTTTTCGCCCAGAATATGCCTGAATGGTCCATGGCCGATTTTGGAATTCTGTCGGTGCGGGGCGTGTCGGTTCCCATATATGCCACCAATACGGCCAAACAGGCGGAGTATATCGTCAATGACGCGGAAATCCGGGTATTGTTTGTCGGAGATAAGACTCAATATGAAAAAATACTATCATTTGTCGATTCATCAAAATATTTAAAGAAAATCATAGTATTTGACAGGAATGTCCAGCTGAAGGGAAGTCATTCGTTGTCTTTCGATAATTTTCTCGACATGGGGAAGAAATCAACGAAGGATTCCATTGTTGATGAAAGAACCGGGCGTGGGTCCGTTGACGATATCGCGACCCTGATATATACTTCGGGTACCACCGGAGACCCCAAGGGCGCGATCCTGACCCACGGCAATTTTGCCCACCAGTTCCGCGCCATCGACGAGCGCTTTTCCATCGGCGTCGGAGACCGGAGCCTCTGTTTTCTTCCGTTGAGCCACGCGTATGAGCGGACATGGTCATACTACGTGTTCCGGTCCGGCGCCGAGAACAATTATGTTGCAGACCAGAAGAAGATCGTTGAATACATGCCGGATGTGCGGCCCACGGCAATGGTAAGCGTGCCTCGCCTGTATGAGAAGATCTATTCCACGGTTTATGACAAGCTTAAAAAGACATCTCCAGTCAAGGTCAGTATGTTCAACTGGGCGATACGGACGGGTAAAATCTACCAGTATAAGAAAAAAGACAGGAAATTCATTGGCCCCTGGCTCGCCCTTCGCCACGCCCTGGCCGATGCTCTGGTGTTGAAGAAGATACGCGATGTCGTGGGCGGACCGAAGAAGTTTTTCTCAGCCGGCGGCGCGCCCCTTTCCATTGATATCGAGGAATTCTTCTTCGCCGCCGGTCTCCTGATCTGTCAGGGCTACGGCCTCACGGAATCGTCGCCCATGATATCCTGCAACGCCCCCGGCGGATTCAAGTTCGGCACCGTGGGAAGGCCTATCAAGGATTGCGAGGTGAAGATAGATGATACGGGAGAGATCCTCGCCCGCGGCGGCAATATCATGAAAGGTTACTACAAGAAGCCCGAAGCCACGGCCGAGACCCTTGTCAATGGCTGGCTCAAGACCGGTGACGTGGGCATCATCGATGAGGACGGATTTCTGAAGATTACCGATCGGATAAAGGACCTCATCATTACTTCCCAGGGCAAGAACATCGCGCCACAGCATATCGAGACCCTGGTGGGCATGGACCACTATATAGAACAGATCGCGACCATCGGGGACAAGAGGAAGTACGTGACGGCCCTCATCGTGCCGTCCTTTACCGCCCTGGAAGAATGGGCCAAGGAGAACAATATAACATTCAGTTCCCGCGAGGAGCTGGTGAAAAATCCCGATGTTATCAAGTTTTACGAAAAGCGGATTGCCGATCAGTCAAAGGAACTGGCCAATTACGAGAAGATCAAGCGCTTCACCCTCATGCCGAAGGAGTTCACCCAGGATGGAGGCGAACTGACGCCGACGCTCAAGATCAAGAGAAAAGTTGTTGGCGAGAAGTACAAGGAACTCATTGATTCGATGTATGCCGGGGAATCCGGCGAATAAATGTTTGCAATGACGCAGGAATGGGCCCTGGAGCCCGTTCCTGTTTAGTAGAGGATAAAACTTCCCGTGCCCAGGAGCTGGCCCCCGTCTGTCCATACCTCGACAGTGTACCGGCCCTGGCCTTCCATAATCAATCGCCGCGACCAGGTCCCGAATCCTTCTTTTCTTCCGCCCCGTATTTCGCTAAGGGATATCGAAAGGAGTTTTCTTCCGTTATGGTACCACACATGGTGTATCCTTTCAGCCAGCCCGCGGGGAGCGAAGATAGAGGAATAAAAATAGACTTCCGGCGTTTCTTCCGCTTTTGCCCTGTTGAAGGGCGCCATTGGTTTATAGTCTTCGATATTGATGCACGCCGTGGCTTGTGTGAGCTTGAGCGGTGAAGGTGGTATCAGGCTCCTTCCGAACCAGAGCAGGGTAAAGGATAGAATTATACCGAGAAGAAAAATCATGGTGTTTTTCTTGTTCTTCAGCATGTCAATATGGGGATAGACAATGACAAGAACCGTTAGTGCTGCGATGCCCCCGGAAATGAGGAGGCTCCAGATGTTTCTCACGCCCAGGACGATCGGCAGGAGCAGATTGAGAACGCAGAAAAATGTTAGTGCATAGAACAAAGAGCCCTGCAGCGGGTGGCGTGCCACGAGGCGCTGGTAGAGTTCGAACCATCCTGCGATCACGGCCAGTCCCCCGAGTATCGGCGCAAAGAGAATATTGCGGGAAGGGAATGTCATGGATTCAAAGTAGAAGGGGAGAACAAAGAGGAGCATGTTGTTCAGGATAAATATCAGCGCCGTGTCCCAGAAGGATGCAAGTATGCCGGTTTTCTGTTTCAGCAAAGAGAGGCGGAAGGTGAGGTAGAAAAACGCGAAAATGACTGAGACTATTGCGATTGGAACATACTCGAATCCCTTCTTGAACAGGAAAAGGACCACGAGACTTGTTGAAAGAGAAAAAAGAGGCTGAAGCTTCATGATCCGCTGAATGCCGATCGGCCATAGGGCGAATATGGCGTAAAGGTATTTGATGAATCCGCGAAATCCTCCGGGATAATTGCTTCGCGGCGGAATGCCCTCGGTGTAGTATTTGATTGGATTTCGTATCATTGGTGACCTGATATAACAAATTGATTCGGGGTGAGATGTCAAATAATATTTTGATAGTTATCGGTTAATAATTTTTGGAAGTCGGTGATTCCCCAGTAAATGTTAATGCATGTTATTCCATCAATAATATTGAAGGAAAATAAATAATTCCGGTACAGATAGATATCGTATATTTTTTCAATACTATTTGTGGAAAAGATGGCAATTACGTTCTTGAGATATTTTTTAACAGAAAAAGCAATTATAGCCGAAAGAGACATCTTGTAAATTTTACGCAAATCCAGACAGCATTCATATTCATCCTCACGTAACGTAAGATGAAATTTTGACCAATTGCATTTGCTGTCCCGGGACTGGTATTTAACCGGAGAATTAAATACTTGAATTTTTTTCGAATCATCGAGGAATTGTTTTAGCAATAGCCGAATCAGGTAACTCCGTGACATGTGCAACTGACTCGAGGCTTTGCCAAGCTCAATTATGATGGTTTTGTTCATGTTTATGGTGGTTTGGATTTCCATATGATACTCCTTGATTTCATATTTAAAAGAGTATAACGAATAATGATCATTATAATAAAAAATTTCTGATAGTTATCGGTAAATTTTTTAAATAAGATATTGGACTTTAAGAAGAGTTATCTTTTTCTCGGTTTAGCCCTGCTTGTTGGTTCTGCTATGCGCGGATCATCCGGCCAATAGTGTCGGGGATACCTGCCCTTGAGCTCCTTTTTTACTTCTGGGTATGCACGGTCCCAGAATCCGTCAAGATCCCGGGTGATTTGTATCGGTCTGCCCGCCGGAGATAAAAGATGGATCAGCAGCGGGACCCCGCAAAGTTTGGGGGTCTCCGTTGAGCCGAAAAACTCCTGGATACGGGCGGCTAGTATCGGGATCTCCCCGAATTCATAATCAATAGTCGTGCGGGTCCCTGATGGTAGGGTAAATTGATCCGGAGCCAGGCTGTCAATGGTACGCAGGTTTTCCCAGCCGAGGCGGCTTTTCAGGGCATTCAGGACAATTTCTTTATCAAACAAGGTGTCGCCGGAATAATTACCATAAGGTATAAGCCACTTTTCTAAATCTAAAATCAGCGATCCCGGAAGGAAATCAGGCAATTTGCTCTGACCCCCGTGTTTTTGCACAAATTTAATTTTTGCACATAATCGCTTTGCTTGGTCACTCCAAGGGAGACACTCAAGACCTTCTTTAATAATTCGTTCCTGTGCTAATTGGCGGAGTTCTTTTTCCGGGGGTATGGTGTCGCTGTGTTCGGTAAGGATAAGTTTCCCCAGCCGTACCAGTGACCGTGACCGCGGCACCCATCCTTCCCATTCAATATGATGCTCAACCACCGGCTGGCCTGCCATCCCGCTTTCGAGATCGCCGATAGTTATCGGTGCTGCCAGGAAGATTCGGGCATCAGTCTCTCCGCCGTCAAGTTCCGCCGCGGCAAGGAATTCCGCGCTACCCATGTCCCCCGCCAGCCGTGCCCCTCGGCCGGTGGCCAGGAGCCACCGCGAAACGCCGCCACCGCCCGTCCGGCGTGCAGCCCGGTCCGGGTATGCCAGGAGGAGCAGTTTCCCCGCCAGTTCCGGGTCGATATCGGCTGCCTTGATGGTACGGTGCTCTGACCCCGCCAGGCGAAGGACCCTCCGGGCCTCTTCATCTATGCGGCGGGCCGCCCCTTCCGGCAGTGCGCTGCGTTCGCCCCTGCTCCAGGCCGACCAGGCCTTGATCCGGTCGCGGAAATCGGGGTCTTCGCCGCCGATATGGTCTCCCTCTTCCAGTAATGCCGCCGTCACCGCCGCTGTGGCGAGCCATCCCCGCTCGGCGGCGCACATGACCATGCGGCCAAGACGCGGATGCAGCCCCATACCGGCGGCTCTGCGACCGGCGTCTGTTATCCGGCCATTATCATCAATAAGATCAAGGTCCTTCAGTAGGTTGCCGGCCCGTTCCACTGCGGCCCGGGGAGGAGGGGTCAGCCAGGTAAGACCCAGGGGCGATGCTCCCCACAGGGCCGTTTCAAGCACCAGCGGAGCGAGATCCGACTCTGTTATCTCCGGCGGTGAGAAATCCTCGCGCCGGTCGGTTTCACTCCACCACCGCAGGCAGACCCCGGGACCCAGCCTTCCGGCCCTTCCCCTGCGCTGTTCCGCCGATGCCCTGCTGATGGGCACGGTGTCCCAATGGTCCATACCGGTGCGCGGCAGGTACCGGACCCTGCGCTCGAGGCCGCTGTCCACAACGGACCGCACGCCGGGGATGGTCAGGCTTGTTTCCGCCACGTTCGTCGACAGGATGATCCTGCTCTGACCCCGGGCTGGCGGGTTCAGCACCCTGCGCTGTTCCTCGGGCGGGAGCTGGCCGTGAAGGGTGACGATTTCTGCGCCGATGTTCGGGTAATTCCGGGCGATGGTTTCCCGTGTGCGGTTGATCTCCCTGAACCCGGGCAGGAACACCAGGGTGTCGCCGGCTTCCGCGGCTGCTGTCCCCCGGACCTCTGCTGTCAGGCGCGCCGCGCCTTCCCACGGCTTTTCATTGGACCGCGGGGGCCGGTACAGGACGCGCACCGGGGACGTCCGTCCCGGCACTGAAATGAGTTTGATATCGCCGAAGACCGAGCGGATGTCGCCGGCCGGGAGCGTCGCCGACATGAAGAGTATCCTGATATCGGGCCTGATGGTCGCGCGGCAGTCCCAGGACAGGGCGAGGGCAATGTCGGCCTGGAGGTTCCGCTCGTGGAACTCGTCGAAGATCAGGGTCCCGTATCCTTCAAGGGACTGGTCGTTCTGTATGATGCGCGTCAGGACCCCCTCGGTAACCACCTCGAGGCGGACTCCCGCGCCGGTCACTGTCTCGGTCCTGGTGCGGAGCCCCACGGTCTGCCCCATTTTTTCCCCGAGGAGCGAAGCGATGCGGTCCGCCGCTGCGCGCGCCGCTATCCTTCGCGGCTGGAGGAGCAGTGTCTTTGACCCGGTATATGCCTTATGGGAAAGGAGCCGCCATGGCACCAGGGTCGTCTTGCCCGCGCCGGTTTCGGCGTGGAGCAGGAGGATTCCTTCCCGGGCCAGGGCCCCGGCTATATCGTCAAGATGCGGATATATCGGCAGGGATTGAATTTCGTTCTCAGCCATGGGGAAACTATTCGCCGACGGTGCTTAGCCTTCAACTTTTATTTAATAAAGCGGTCCGGTTTTATGGATCCTGTTCCCTGAGCAGGGCGGATTGACATTATTCCCGCGTTATCCGTCCTTCAACTTTCGCCTCGATCTTCCCCTGCTTGCGTATCGTGTCCACCAGGAGCTCCCTGAGGGGAAGACCGGTCTTTGTCGAGGGCTTGCCGGTGAAGACCTTGTACCCGTCGCCCCCGGAGTACATGAAGTCGGTGACGGTGACCGTGTAGGTCTTTGCCGGATCAAGGGCGGTTCCGCCGACGGTCACGTCTTCCACGCCTTTGCCCTTGATTTTAAACCTGATCCCCGACACGTGAAGAAACCCGCCGTCCTCGTCCTCCCGGTTCCCCATGACTGACCGCGCAAGCGCCTCCAGCACTTCGGCGCCGGTGAGCTTCGCCACGATGATCTCGTTCGGGTAGGGCATCACCTTGAAGACGCCCTCGATGGTGACGGGGCCCTTGTCCAGGCTGGAGCGGAGGGAGCCCGCGTTGATGAAGGCAATGTCGGAGCTGGTGTAATTGCGCATGATGTCCGAAACGAAATTCCCCAGGTTCGTTTCCTCGTAGCGGATGCGGCCCCGCTCGCCGTCGAGGAACACCAGCGATTCGCCCACCACTTCCTTGAAGGTCGCGTTGAGCTTGGCGTTGTAGGAATCGAGTATTTTCGTGACTTCCGGGTCCTGCTTTAGTTCCGGTGTCACCGGTATATACGCTGATTTTTCAATAACCGCTTTTTTTGTTTTCGGGTTGAATGCGATGTCAAGCCTTCCGAGGTAGCGCCCTTTTTCATAGGCCTGGAACACCGGGACGCCCGCCGCGTACTTGACCGGGTCGAAGAGGATCTGGTCGTGGCCGCCGATGATGGCGATAAGCCTCGGGTTGGCTTTCGCGATTTCCGAATCGGTCTGGAACTTGCTGTGCGAGAGGAGGAGCACCGGGCCCTTGCCCCGGGCCTTCCGGAAATGTTCCGTCACGGTCGCGATGGAGTCGAGGACATCGACCTTTTCCACGTTGGACGGCGCCGTGGTTACCAGGAGCTCCGTTGTTGTAGCGCCGATGACCGTGAGGACCGCCCCCGTGCCGAGGGGAAAGGATACCGACGGCTCATTCATCAGTGTGCGGCTCTCCTTCCAGATGATGTTGGAGCTGATGATGGGGAATTTCGCGATCTTCTTGAGGTTGAGAAAGTTGTCGAGGCCGAAGTCGAACTCGTGGTTTCCCACGGTCATGGCGTTGACGCCCATGGCGTTGAAGATCTCTATGTCCGGCCTGCCCTGGAACACCGTGGACATCGGCGTACCCTGCAGCACGTCCCCCGCCACCAGGAGATACGTCCTGGTTCCTTTCCTGCCGTTCTCCGCGCGAATTTCCTTCACCAGCGACGCTATGCCGGCAATGCCGCCCACGTCCGCGGATGAACCGTCCTCTTTTCTCGCCTTGAAGGGCATCAGGTTCCCATGGAGGTCGTTGAAGAAGAGGATGGTGGCCCTGAGGCTCCCGGTTTCCGGCTGCTTCTTCTTCGAAGGCGCCGTCTTGGCCCACAGTGCGTCCCGCGCGTTCCATGACCGGTCAGCGTCGTTCCGGCCAACGATCTCCGCGCCGGTTCGATACACCGGGGCAAGCCCGGCCGCAAAAATGAGGGCGAGGATAAGAAGCGAAATGCGTCTGCGTGGTTTCATGTGGGATTCCTCCGGGTGGCGTTTTTCTTCGCGATGATTCTCTACTATGGCGTTTGCATGAATAAAATCAATCAATTAATTTCATCCCCGAATTTGTGCCTGTATCGTGAAAATAATGTTTGCAGCGCAGGTGACGGCCTTTGCCCTGTCTGTCGATTTCAGGTCATGGAGGGATTACGCCAAACGGTTTTTTAATCCGTGACGGTCACCTAATCTTTTTTCTTTTTTTCCGGCAGCAGAATTGACAGCAGGATCGACCCGACCAGCAGCGCTCCCACCACCGACAGGGCGATCGATACCGGTATCTTGTAAAAATCGGATATGAGCATCTTCACACCGACGAAAACCAGGATGAGGGAAAGTCCGTAGTTGAGATACTTGAAGAGCTTCATAATACCCGATACGGCGAAGTAGAGGGCGCGGAGTCCCAGTATGGCGAAGATGTTGGACGTGAACACGATGAAGGGATGGAGCGTAATTGAAAGTATGGCCGGTATAGAGTCGATGGCAAAGACTATGTCCGTTGTCTCGATCACGAGAAGGACGACGAAAATGGGCGTTGCCACCAGCTTTCCCGCTTTCTTGATGAAAAAATTCCCGCCCTTATAGTTGTAGTCGACGGGATAGACCTTGTTGAAGGCCCGGAGGGCGGGGTTCTTCTCCGGGTGGATCTCCTTTTCTTTTTCAAAGGCCATCTTGATACCGATGTAGACGAGGAACGCCCCCAGGATGTAAATGGCCCAGTGGAGCCGCTGGATGATCGCAACGCCTGCCAGGATGAAGGCCGCCCTCATGACGATGGCGCCCAGGATCCCCCAGAAAAGGATCTTGTGCTGGTACCGCGGCGGAATGTCGAAGTAGGTGAATATCAGGATGAACACGAAGATATTGTCAACGCTCAAGGCCTTCTCTATGAGATAGCCGGTGAGGAACTCCAGCGCGTAATCGCGCCCCATGTATAAATATACGCCGACATTGAACAGGAGCGAGAGGATGATCCAGAAAAGGGTCCAGAGGAGCGCTTCCCTGACCATGATGTCACGGTCTTTTTTCTGGAGCACCTTGAGGTCAAGGACCAGCATTCCCACGATAAAGGCGACAAAACCGATCCATAGCAGCGCTTCTGTCATTTGGTTGGATCCTTATGGTATTATTGTTAGTCTTTGATATAAGTATTGTTGCATGATGTCAATGCAATTATTTCGAAACCGCGGTCCCGATCTTTTTATCGAGCCGCATCCGCACCACCTGGTAGATGATCGGTATCAGGGAAATAACAATGATGACAATCACTACCAGTGAGAAATAATTTTTCACCAGGGGGAGATTGCCGAAATAGTACCCCGAAAGCACGAATAGTGCCGGCCACAGGATGCCGCTGAAAATATCAAAGGCGAGGAACTTTGCGTAGTTCATCCTGCCGATTCCCGCCACGAAGGGCATGAAGGTCCTGATGATCGGGGCGAAGCGCCCGAAGATAACGGCCAGCCCGCCGTGCTTTTCGTAGAATTCATGGGTGCGGTCAAGGTGTTTTTTGTTGAGGAAGCGCACGTCTTCCCGGTGAAAAATCTTCGGGCCGATGGAGCGCCCGATCCAGTAGTTGACGTTGTCGCCGATAATGGCGGCGGCGGGAAACACGGTCATCAGGATCGTCACGTCGAAGGAGCCTATGCCGGCCAGGGCTCCGGCCGCGAAAAGGAGAGAGTCGCCCGGAAGGAAGGGCGTGACCACGAGGCCCGTTTCGCAGAACACGATCACGAACAGGATTACATACGACCAGATGCCGAAGGTCTGTATGATTATGTCAAGGTATTTGTCCACATGCAGGACAATGTCGATCATTTTCAGCATTGTTTCCACAGCATGTTCTCCGCTCAGTTTAAATATCAATGCCGTGAAACGCTATGGAAAGGCAATTTCTTTGTCAAGAACATATAATGACGGGTGCCGATGGTGACGTGGCGCCGCGACGGTTCACCGCTTTTTTGGGGTTTCCCGGATAAAGAAAATGCTTGCAAATCCGCGAGTATGCCGGATTAAAATGTAACGATTCCCCGCGTAAAAACGAGGGTAGAATATCACGTTATCAAACAGGAGGTTTTTTCGTAATGAAAAACTATATTATCGGCATTGTCTGTTTCAGCATGGCGATTACCGCCTTTGCGGGATGCAAAAAAAAGGACACCACCGTCGAGAATTTAAAGAGTGCGATCACCGGCGAGACAACGGCGAGCAAGAAATATGCCGCCTTTGCGCAAAAAGCAAAAGAAGAGAAACTCGACAAGATAGCGAAACTCTTCGAAGCGGCTTCCAATGCCGAGGCCGCCCACGCCAAAAAACACACTGCGGTCCTGGAAAAAATGGGTGAGAAAATGGGAAGCCTGGACATCAAGGTCAACGTAAAATCAACGAAGGAAAACCTCGATGACGCCCTTAAGGGCGAGACCTACGAGATTGATACCATGTATCCCGATTTTATCAAAAAGGCGAAGGAAGAAGGTAAGGATGAGGCGGCTAACGCCTTTGATTGGGCCTTCCAGGTTGAGAAAATGCACCAGGCTTTCTACAAGGCGGCCATCGATGCTCTCGCCAAGAATGATCTGAAGAACCTATCCGACACCTATGCCGTGTGCCCGGTATGCGGCAATACCGTCGCCGGTAATGCGCCGAAAACATGTCCGATTTGCGGCGCTGCCCAGGCTGATTTCCTGGTAATAAAATAATGCGACCTGCCCGGGGGCGGCGCCATGGGGCGCGCCCCGGGAGGGCTCTTTTGAATTACGAATTAACCGGCCCCCTTTTTCGGATCTATCAGAGATTCATTTTAAAGAAATATTGTCTTATATGTGTTCCTGAATAAAAACCGCCCGCATGGATGGGCCGTGTTTGATGAAATATGTCGCATTACCAGCGTGATCGAAACGAACTGACACGATGTTTGAAAAAAATTATTTATTGTATACAGAATTCCTGTTGACATCAAATTATTTTTGATGTATTTGATTTTTTGTCTGTAACGGTTTAACACTTCATTTCCGGTCTTTAGAATAAACCATATCGATACTTCTGTGGGGATTTTTGGAGGCTGTATGCGCAAGGGAAAGATTTTCACTCGCTATGATTACGAAAGGCTTTGGGGCATTATCCAGAACAAGGAATGTGTCTCCGGCGATGAAGCAGGGAACATGAAGGCCCTGAAGCGAGACCTTGAGCACTCCCGCCTCGTGGAACCGGGGGAAATACGGTCCAACATCGTAACGATGAATTCGAAGTTCTACCTGAAAAACCTGGGCAACGGGAAGAAAGACATCTATTCCCTGGTGTTTCCGAAGGACAGCACCGAGAAAAACAAGATAAGCGTATTCTCGGGCCTCGGCATGCAACTGCTGGGCAGCACCATCGGGACGGTCGTTAAGCCCAATCCGTCGGGTGAACAGTATTATATTATCGACGATATCGTGTATCAGCCCGAGGCGGCCGGCGATTATCATCTCTGATCGTCGGGACTGTACCGTAACCGGCGTCGTACGCCCCTCCTTTTTAAGGCATTATTCTGCCGCGTTGCACTCCCGGTTGACATTGTCAGGCGGACCGCGCTGCTGTTTTAAAACAGGAGAGGGGGTATACTGCGCCGGACCGCCGAGATGCGAGATCATCAATGGTTATACCGGAGTATAACAATGAAACCACCCGAGAAAAGAATTTCTTCGATCGCGGCTATGGCACTGTTCGTCATCTGCTGCTTCTTTGCCATGTCTGCCTTGCCCGTTGAGGCAGACGGACAGGGATCAGTCCGTGATCAGAAACTGGTGATAGAGAAGGGCAGAAAGTCGCTGGGCGCCGCGTCACTGGAATACCGGGAGGGGGTGCCGTTCCTAACCCTGTACGGGGGGTACTATGACATGGGGTATCAATACGGCGCCCTCATGAAAGACGAGGTCCGCTCGGCCTACGGCGAGATGAAGAAGTCCATAGACGCTTTTTTCACCCTGGTGCCCCCGGTGCTGAGGCCCCTGGCCAGGCTCATGTACAATTGCAAGGCTTCGAAAAAGGAGAGGACGATTCCGGAACACTACCGTCAGGAGCTCCGCGGTTTCGCCGATGCCGCGGGCATTGATTATGATACCGTCATCAGGACCATCTTCTCCTCCGACATTGTCGGCAGCCTGTCGTGCACCTCTGTCGTGGTGAACAGCAGGGGCACCATGATCCATGGCAGGAACCTTGATTTCCCGCCCACCACCCTCGGCCGCTACCCCCTTATCATCGAATACCGGCCTTCCGGCAAAAAGGCCTACACCCTTGTCGGCATCGTGGGGTACCTGCCGGCCCTGAGCGGCCTGAACGATTCGGGCATATCGGTCACCCTCAACATCAGCTTCCTGGTGGAAGAGAACCGGAAGGCGGGCATGCCGGCGGGCTACAAGATCAGGGAAATCCTGGAATCGGCGGGGTCTATGGCCGACGTCGATTCTCTCATGAAAGGTTACGCCGGCGACGGCGGGTGGTTCTTCACCATCGCCAGCGCCGGCGATAAAACGGGCGCCGTGTATGATATCGCGGGGGGCGATATCAGGAAGAGCCCCCTCGCGCAGGACTTCGTTTTCGTTGAGAACAGGTTCCTCCACGAAGAATTGAATTTCAGGTACAAGCATATCGAGGAATCAGCGTCGGACCTGAACGAAAACCGGGTCTGCAAGGTTTCTGAAATGGGGAAGACGGTCCGGAGCGTGGACACCATGGCGGCGCTGCTGCGCAACACCGACTACTACGGCTACAGGAACGCCCACGGCAAGTTTACCGTCAACAACTATGAAACGGTCCAGTCGATGATTTTCCTGCCCGGGTCCGGCGATATCTATTTCAGCTATGCCCCCATGTATGCGGGTTATGCCAGGATGATTTCCTACAACCGCAACACCGGGAAGGTCGCCGTGCGCAGCCCTGCTGACCCGCGTATCGACAGCGCCGAAGTCAGGGAACTCCTTGCTTCGGCCGACCGTTTTTATGCCGATCCTGTCGGGGCGCTGAAGGAGATCAGGCCCGAAGAGGCCAACCTGCTCCAGATCAACTTTGCTTATCTGATGTGGAATTTCGACCATGACCTGTACGACCTCGGGAAGCTCGTCCCGGCGATTGACCGGTTCCTTGCCAGGTATCCCGATGACGCGTCCCTGATAAAAATAAAGGCGGAGGCCCTCGTCGGCGCCGGGCGCTATGCCGAGGCGTTGCCCCTTCTGGAGGAGGGCCTGAAATCCCGGATAGCCGCCGCCGGCGACACCATGAGGCTCCATGCCCTCATGGCCCGGGCCTGCACGAAAATCGGCCAGAGTGAGCGCGCTTCACGGCATGCCCGGGAGGCCCTCGATATGCTTTCACGCTACCGGCTGAATGATGAACAGAAAAAGCTGAAACGCGAGCTCGAAAGGATCAGATGATGAACGGCGCGTCAACATTACCCGTATTATATCAGGCACGCCGGCACCTTCGCAGGCGCGGTCTGTCCGCCATGTTTTTTTTTGCTTGCACAAATGTAACCGTCCGGTTACAGGTGCCCCTTATAAATGACCCTCACACGGAAGCGCCGGCCGTATCGGTGATGCGGTGGGTTGTCGAGCCGTGTGTATGATAATGCCACTGTTGCGGTGTAAACAATGAAAGCATTCTTCAATGATATCAAAAAAGTGTTCGTTGAAAATAAAAAAATGGCCATGTGCGGGGCGCTCCTCACCCTGACCCTTGTTGTATATTTCATTTCCTGGCATTTTACCATTATCACCTTCGGGTCGATTTATTCGGTCCTGGACGTGGGGGACCTCTTCATCAGGCGCGCCAATTATTATCTCCTGGAAAGCTTCCTGTTTGCGAGCGCCGCCTGCATCGTCATGATCACGGTCCGGAAGCCGCTGATAAAGAGAATTTTCATCGGCTTATTCCTGGCGGTTTTTGCCGTTTCCGAAATTATACGCATGGTCGACTGGGGCGCCCTCTATTTCATGGGCAACCATATCGACAGCAACTTCTGGGCCCACGCCTTTTATGCTGACGGCCTGGTTTTCCTCATAGCCAAGGAATCGCTGGCGCTGTATGTGACCGTCGGGCTCTTTTTTGCCGCGGTGCACCGCATCCTGAAAAAAATGTACCTGATCAGCAACGCGGAGAATTGATCCATGAAACTGAAGCTCGCCCTTGTCGTCATATGCATAAACTGCGCCGCCTGCCTGTTGGCGGGAGGCTTTGTCTATTCGCTGTTCTCCCTGGGAAACTATATCCGGGACAAAAAGATGGAGGCCCGCGCCGAGGCGGATAAAAAGGCCGGTGCCGGCAAGAATGTCGTTGACCTGAAGCTGGACAATAAGGCCCTTATGGACCGCGAAAAAACCTTTGACGCCGCAAAGACCATCAAGGAGAGCTATTCGAAAGTAAAGACCGGCAATCCGCAGATCTATACCAGCCTTCCGGAGATGGAATTCTTCCGGTCATTCTATATGTTCTATTTCCTGTCGCATCAGCTCAGTTCCAGGGAGGTAACGCTGGATCCCGAAATAGTCAGGGGATTCCTGAAGAAGGGCCAGCTCCTCTACTCGATGGACAGGAAATATCCATTCATGAAAAAGAGCATCTATCTTGACCGGTCCCGGAAAAGCTATAACAAGCCGGCCATCCGCCCCGGCACCAATATCGTTATTATTTTCGTGGAATCCCTTTCCAGCTTTTTCCTCAAGGAGGAAATACATGGTGTGAAAGGGCTGATGCCCAATATCCGGGAGATGGGGCGGGAGTCCTTTGCCTTTACGGACATGTATAATTCGAGCTATCCGACCCTCAAGGGCCTTATCGCCGCCCTGGGGTCGGCCTTATACCTGCTTGACGAGGAAGTGGCCGGGACCCGCATCCCGGTGCCGTGCCGTTTCCTGTTCCTTTCTAATGTCCTCAAAAAGCTCGATTACACGACCATCCATATCCAGGCGGGGAGCGAGCGCTTCATCGGTATGAAGAACCTCTTCACGGAGCGGGAAGGATATGATTATTTTTACGGCAGCGAAAGCCTCCTCCTCGACAATATCAGCAGGCTCGAGAGGGGTTTCGGCGTCGATGACGAGAAGGTCTTCGACTTTACCATCGAATGGCTGGAAAAGTATAAGGGGAATAAACCGTTCCTGCTTACCATTTCCACCATCAATTCGCACCCCCCCTACAAGGGATCGTACAAGCATCCAGGCTCAGGCGGCAACCCGATGCTTGACGGATTGCATTCCACCGACAAGGCCTTCGGCACGTTCTGGGAATTTTTCAAGAAGTCGCGGTTCAGCGGCAACACCGTTCTGATCCTCACGGCCGACCATGCCATGGGAAACAGCAACGAATATACTTCCTTCGTCAGGAATTTCGAGGATCATTACAAGCCTTTCTTCGACACCATCCCCTGTTTCATCCGTTTCCCCGGCGGGGCCTGGAACGGGGTCAGGAACGGCACGCACTGTGTCAGCCTTGACCTCACGCCCACCATCCTGGACATGATGAACCTGGACCTGGCGAATCCCTTCATGGGCCTTTCCATTTTCTCCGAACGCCCCTATTACAGGCCCGATAAAGCAAATCTGAATCTGAAGTATGATGAGAAGCAGTATGAAACGGCTAAGAAGATCCTCGGCTTCTATCTCAACACCTATCGCGAGGACAGGATACTTCCCCGGGACTTCAAGGTGCAGTTATATTAAAGGGCGGGTGATGTCCGGTGCTGAATAAAATCGCGTCACTGCTTGCCGCTAAAAAGGACGGCGCCGGCGGCGATGCCGGGGGCCGCGACAGGCGCATCACCATCGCGGCCTGCGTACTCCTCCTTGAAATGGCCGGGGCCGATGACGAATTCGCGGCATCGGAAATGGACAGGATACGGGAAATCCTCACCGGGGACCTTGCCGTTGCGCCGGACGATGTCGGGGCGATTCTTGCCGTTGCCGGGGAGGAACGGGAAGGGGCCATGGACCTCTGGACCTATACCAACGTGATCAACGAGAACTACAGCAAGGCGGAAAAACTGAAGCTTATCGAAATGATATGGGAAATCGCCTACTCCGACGGGCGTCTTGACCAGTACGAGGACCACCTTGTCCACAAGCTGGCCAACCTGCTCCACGTGTCCCACGGCGAGCTCATCTCAGCCAAGCTCAGGGTCAAGGAATTACTGAACCGGTCATAGGGAGGCGGCGGTGACGATGCCCGAAGCCTTCAGGTAGTCCCCGATGCCGTCCAGCACCATCTGTATGCCGATGGTCGCCACAATGAGGCCCGTTATCCGGATCAGTGCCCCCATGATGTGGTGCCGGTCCAGGAAGCGGCTGATATACCGTGACGCGAGCATGACGGAGAGATTGACGGCCACGGCGGCAAGGACCGAGAGGGACGTTGTCGCCGCGCCGTAGGTCGCGGGGAAGGAAACCGACGCGGCTATGGTGGCCGGCCCGGCTATCATCGGCGACGCCAGCGGCACAATGGACATTTCCTCGAGCTTCTGCTTCTCGTTCAATTCGAAAAACAGGCCCTTGTTCAGGGCTTCGAAACCCCGGAAAAACAGCACCAGTCCCCCGACAATCTTGAATGAATAGATCTGCACGTGGAAAATTGACGTTAATATGAAATTACCTATAAAGACAAAAGAGAGAAGGATGACGGCCGCTATGACGGTGGATTTCACTGCTATGCGGCGGATGTCGGCGCCGGTCGTCTTTTCCGAAAGCGTTGAAAGAAGAAATATCTTGCTGATGGGGTTGATCAGCGCAATGAAGGTAAGGACGCAGTCCAGGATTGTTTTCAGGTCAGCTGCCATTCGGTTCCGCGCGGTTATTTGAAGAGAACGCCCATCCTCTTGATTGCCAGGTCGTAGGTCTCGTCAAGGGACAGCTTGGACTTGTACCCGGCAGCGTTCCGGTGCCCGCCGCCCCCGTTTTCCATGGCTATCTTCGCGACATCAAGCTCGCCCTTCGTCCGCATGCTAACCTTGACGGGGCCGTCAACGTCCTGTTTGACCAGGAGACTCGCCACCACCCCCTTGACGGTAAGGGGCATGTTGATGGCCGGCTCTCCCTCGGTGAAGGTGGCGCCCGACGCCTTCAGCATCTCCGGCGTGAGCTTCATGGCGATCATTTTGCCGCCGTGCAGCACCTCCATGGTGGAGAGGATCTGGCCCCGCAGCTCGAAGCTCGTGAGGGCGTTCTGCTCGTATATCTGCTCGTGGATGAAGAAGGGGACGACCCCCAGCTCCTCCAGGTGCGCCGCGATGCGGAAGGTTTCCGGCGACGTCTTGGGATAGACGAAGGACCCGGTGTCGAAGACGATACCCGCGAAGAGGGCCTGGGCCGCCCGGAGGGATATCGGCTTGCCGTAATGCATGATGATGTGGTACATGATCTCGCAGGCCGACGAGGCCTCGGCCTTGACTATGTTTGAGCCCACCCTCTCGGCGTCGCCCTCATGGTGGTCCACGATGAAATAGGCGCGCACCTTGTCCTTCAACACATGGTACGCGGACCCGATGTTGTCGTAATCATTGGTGTCCAGCACCAGCTGGGCGTATTCGGTGATGTCGCCGGGCAGGACGAAGCCGCCGTTCATCACGTTGATGTCATGTTCCATGTCAAGGAACTGGAAGCTGTCCGGCGTCGGATCGGAGTTGATGATCAGCGGCTTTTTACCCAGGTTTTTCAGGAGCTCGAACATGGCGATTTCGGCGCCGAGGCCGTCCCAGTCCGGGCTCTCGTGCGTCGAAATGACGAATTTGTCATACTTTGCGAGGAATGCGTCGAGATAGCCTAACTCTTCCTTCATTAAAGGGCCCTGGCCGCCTGTTTCGTTAGTAGCGGGAATCCCATTTCCTCCCGGATCGCCACGTACTGCTCGGCGCAGCGCCGCGCGATGTTGCGCACCCGCGTGATGTACCCGACGCGCTCCGTCACCGAGATGGCGCCGCGGGCGTCGAGCATGTTGAAGACATGGGAGCATTTCAGCACGTAGTCATAGGCGGGCAGCACGATCTTCTGCTTCGGGTTGTCCAGGATGGCAAGGCATTCCTTCTCGTATTGGTCGAAGAGCTTGAAGTGAAGCTCGGTGTCGGCGATGTTGAAGTTATAGTGCGAGAACTCGAATTCGCTCTGGCGGTGTACGTCGCCGTACCTGATGTTCTCGTTCCACATGATTTCGGTGAAGTGGTTGACCCCCTGCAGGTACATGCATATCCGCTCCAGGCCGTAGGTCAGCTCGACCGATATGGGCGAGAGCTCCATGCTGCCGCACTGCTGGAAGTAGGTGAATTGCGTGATCTCCATGCCGTCGAGCCACACTTCCCATCCGAGGCCGGCGGCCCCCAGGGTCGGCGACTCCCAGTCGTCCTCGACGAATCGGACATCATGCTCCTCGAGCCTGATGCCCAGGTGCCGGAGGGAATCGAGGTACTGGTCCTGGACGTCCACGGGGGAGGGCTTCAGGATGACCTGGTACTGGTAGTAATGCTGCAGGCGGTTTGGATTGTCGCCGTAGCGGCCGTCGGTGGGCCGCCGCGAAGGCTCGACATAGGCGACTTTCCACGGCTCCGGGCCCAGGACGCGCAGGTAGGTTGCCGGATTGAAGGTGCCGGCCCCGACTTCGAGGTCATATCCCTGGATTATAAGGCATCCTTTTTCGGCCCAGTATTCATTAAGTTTCGCGATCAGGTCCTGAAAAAACATTTCAAACTCCTCGGTGAAAGGGGCCCCGGGCCCCGCGGTGGTTATGGCAGGCACATGGCCGTGCAATAAATTTGTCCGTAAAATGATTTTAGTCAAGTAATTAATTTGAGGACACGGTGACGGCGGAGCTACGCGCCCCCCCCCTTTTTTTTTCGGAGTGCGCGACGATGCCTAAAAAATTGTCGGGACCTGGGTCTCGTAGGATTCGTGAAGGGATTTGTGCAGTATCTCGAAGGATTTTCGGTCCGTCAGGTTGAAAAAACTGAGGACGTCTTCATCGATGAATTCGTAACGGAAGCGGTTTTTGTCGATTTCCACCAGACAGTCCGCCAGGTAGACGATGTAGATGATCTGTTTCAGGTTTTCCGGCGCCATGTGGGGCCGGTGGTGGAATTCGATGGTCTTCACCAGCGACTCGTTGAACTTCCACTTGTTGAAAATCATCCCCCCCAGGGTGCTGTGGGACAGCCCCAGGCTTATCTCCTCCAGGAGGTTCGAATCGTCGATTCCCTTGAACCCCGCGAGGTGCTGGAGCTTCTTGAGGATCGGCGATTTCAGTGAGAACATCACGATGTAGCCGATATCGGAGAGGAGCGCCGCCAGGTAGGTGAACTCGCCCGCCTTGATCTTGTTCATCTGCATCGCGATCTTCTGCGCGTACGCGGCCCGCTTGTATGAATCCTTCCAGACCGACTCCGAGCGTTTGTAGCGCGCGTCGAGGACCTTGTAAACGCCGGTGGCGAGGAGGAGGGTGTTGATCCCCTTCACGCCGATGATCTTGACGGCGTCCTCGATGGTCTCGGTTTTCTTGACGGTGAAATACCCCGCCGAGTTGGCCAGCTTGAGGATCGATGTCGTGAGGCCCGGGTCCATCGATATGGCGGCGGCGATCTCCTTTATGGTCGCGTCCGGGTTTGCGCAGAGCTTCTGGATGTGGAGTATGTTTTCGGGAAACGCGGGGATATCCTTTATCTCCTTCAGTATCTCCTCCGCGATCTGGACCCGGGAGCGGATCTTGTCCATGTCCTGGGGTATGGCAATGGCCGCGATGGTGAGGTCGTTCTTCCGGTAGATCTTGAACGCGTCGGGAGGCATGCCGATGTTCTTGAAAATCATCAGGGCCATGATGAGGCCGAGGCCGGCCCCTTCAGAGTCGTCAAGGACCTCGTCGAAGGCTTCGGAGATGTCCCTGTACTTGTAGGCTTTCTTTATCCGCGCGTTGATCTTTGATATTTCGGCATCAAGGATCGGGACGTTGTTGATGACGTTGATGTAGAGATAGTTATCGGTGGTTTTGAAGGAGACCCGCACCACCAGGTTTGACGTTTCCAGCTTGCCGAGATAGTCCTCGGTGCCCTCGTAGGCCTCCTCCTTGAAGTTCTCGATTCCCGCGCGGTAATCCTCGGTCTTGTTGATATCAAGGCCCTTGAGTTTGAAGAATATCCTTTTCAGGTTCGCCTTGATCGCGTTGTTGACCAGCTCTTTTACAATGTTGATGATCTGGTTTTTTATATAGGTGAGGTCGTAGTTTTCAAGATACCGGTGGATGCTTTTAATGATGGCGCCTTCCGTTTCAGGCGTCAGCGTGTGAAACTGGATGTAAAAGTCGACCTCGCTGGCGATGGCGGCCTTATAATCATTGGGATGGATTGTGTATTGTTTTTGTTCGTCGCTGGACAAAACAGATTTTTCCTCTTTGATTTCTAGTTGACCCATGGTGTTCGGTTTGCACAAAACCGGTTAATTGACAGTCCCGCCCGGATGGAATCATTTTTTCCGGCGCAAAATCCGGATTTCCTTTTGTCTGTTGTTATATGCTGATCGCTGATCGGCCCGGTGCCGATACTGTCGGAACCCGTTATGTCTATAGTCAAGCAAAAACAATTATTCAAGTATTATATCGTTAGAGTGGTGAAAATAATCAAGTATTTTGTTTGTTTTTTTTGGATAGTGGGTCATCCGGCGCAGTAATTGCGGATATTTTCATCTTGACAATCCAGTTTTCTGTTTTTAGATGTTGCAAAAATTATTGTCATTTGTCAGTATATGTGTACTATTGGCACGGGTGTCGGATTATGTGCAATAATGCGGTGCGCGTTTGCAGTATTTTGTAGGGAGGGACACATGAAGGGCAGGGGTGAATTCCCAAGCTTGAATACCAAGACGCCGGACGGCATCAAGCCCGGCGGCAGGCCGTATAAGGTCATGGTTGTTGAGGGGAAAGAATTTATACGAAAACAGATAGTTCAGATTTTTGAATCCGAACGCTACATGGTCGTTGCCACTGCCGCCAACGGCCAGGAAGCCCTCGATAAAATGGCCAAGATCGAAGGGAAACTTGACCTGATAACCACAACCCTTGACATGCCCGTAATGGACGGTTACGCTTTAATGCACGAGCTGGCCAAAAAACCTGTCCGCCCGCCGGTGGTTTTTATCAGCGAGGAGACAACCAAGGGGGTCATGGCTGACCTCATCAAGCTCGGCGTGTATGATTTTATCCTTAAGCCGATTGACCGCAAGGTGTTGCTGCAGCGGATCAAAACGGTGCTTCAGAAATACCGGCTTGCAAATCCGGAATAAAAAATTCTTGTAAAAATACCCCATGTCCGCTTACATGAAGGATGTCGCCGGAACGTTCATGGCGGCGGGAGATATTCATCCCTATTGAGTGGAGATGCCATGCCGGACAATCTCGAAACAGCCGCTGATTCCCTGTCGGATTTTACCAGAAAGCTGGAGATAGCGACCTACTACGCCAATGGCGATGAAGAGCGGGCCAAGCAGATCGTTGCGGGCACGCTGAAAGACTTCTATGCCATCAAGGGAAGGTTTTCCTCGACGACCTCCTTCGGCGCCTTTATCGCCTTTGTCAATTCCCAGTACCTTTCTCTGAACAGCGTGTACCCGGTCATATCGGGCTCTTTCAGCCTGAAGGACATGAAAACATTCAATGACTGGATGGTCTACGAGAAGGACGTCATGGATTTCCTGAAGAACAACGACCATGACGACGTGCTGGGGCGGCAGTTTAAAAACGCCTTCTATTCCGCCATGACCCTCCAGTTCATGTCTGAGCTGAAGCGGCTGGTGAACGACAGAAAGGACATGGACGTCAACCGCATGTTTCAGCAGATGGTGCAGACCAGGATGGGGCTCCAGAGCGTGAACATGATCGTTGATGTCGAGGAGATCACCTCTGTCGATATGGAGCTCCATTCCATGACGAGCACGAAGATGACAGAGCAGCCCGCGGCCAGGGAAAAGGCCGGGTCGGAGCCTGATATCGCGGTGGAGCCCGACGAGGATGACCGGGAGGTGCTGAAAGGTAAGGACGTGAGGCTCCTTCTCCGGGGAAGCCTCATCCTGTCGCCCCTGAACGGCCGTGAAATCGGCCTTCTCGTCGTGGGCGACCGTATTAAGATAAACATCACCGACCGTCATGAAAGGGCGGTCCATGTCCTCCAGGCCTTCAACGCCTTTGACAATGAAGGCGCCCGCCCCATAACGGGACGGGTCGTGCACATGAAGCACCGGGCGGACGGGGGCTACACCATCTACGCCATCGTCGCCAAGGGCATTTATGTCAGGATCGAAGAGCTGGAAGAGGGCATCAGGGTCGCCATTGACATGTCCTACATGGAGTCCCAGGACAAGCCGGAGGGAATGTCGCGCGCGACCATGGTCATCATAGGAGGCCTGATCGCCGCCATCATCGCGCTGATCATCCTCATCATTTACTTCTTCACCCGGTAGCCGCGCGGGGCCCGCGTTAAAAGGGGTAGCGCACCGGCACGCCCCGGGACTGCAGTTCCCGCTTTACCTCGGCAATCGATATTTCCCTGAAATGAAAGATTGACGCAGCGAGAACGGCGTCGGCCCTGCCCATGGTGAGGCCCTCGTACATGTGCTCGATGGTGCCCACGCCGCCGGAGGCGATGACGGGGATGGATACCCTTTCAGCGATGGTCCGCGTCAGCTCTATGTCGTAGCCTATCTTCGTGCCGTCGCGGTCCATGCTGGTGAGGAGTATCTCGCCGGCCCCCAGCTCCCGCACCCGCGCGGCCCATGCCACGGCGTCAATGTCGGTGGGGGTCCGCCCGCCGTTCAGATAGACGGTCCAGCCGTTGCGGTCGTTCCGCTTCGCGTCGATGGCCACCAGGATGCACTGGGAGCCGAAGCGGCGCGCCGATTCCGTGATGAGGGAGGGATTGTTGACCGCGGCGGTGTTTATTGAGATCTTGTCGGCGCCGTTTTCCAGTATCATGCGGACATCTTCGATGGTCCGTATCCCGCCGCCGACGGTGAAGGGGATGTGCACCTCCTCCGCGACCTTTTTCACCATGTCGAGGATGATGTCGCGGCGGTCCGACGATGCGGTGATGTCGAGAAAGACCAGCTCGTCCGCCCCTTCGCCGTCGTAGAATTTTCCGTTCTCGACCGGGTCGCCGGCGTCGATGAGGTTTACGAAATTAACGCCCTTCACGACGCGGCCCTTGTCCACGTCAAGGCAGGGGATGATACGCTTGGCCAGCATGGCTACCGTTCTCCGGAATCATTGATGGAGTCAGCATATCCATGCCATGTTTTTATCAATCAATTTTTTCATCTTCGGCCATTATATTGTGTGTCGTCCGTGTAACATTGTCCCCGCAGTCCACCCGTGTATTGCATGGTTAAGTCTGTCGATTTGATGCTCGGTGCCGCTTTATCATGGCGGTTCTATCCTTATATTAAGGGGACTTGGATTATTAAAATATTTTTTATATTATTGGATATTATTATTGACTTTATAATTTAACGGCATTAAATTAACGTGTTTTCATTGAAAAAGGCATGTTTGAGACAATGGCTTAAATAAATCTGACACAATGTCAGTTTTATTTATATAATAGAAAATTGTCAATTCGGACCTTCCTTGCCGGGGTGAGAAATCTTGAAATATATGCGTTTTAATAAGATTTCTCCTTATCCCGAAATACCGGGATCCGTCGGATTGACAGTAGTGCAACAAGTATAAAGAAATCAGTTTCAACTGAAAGAATGGATGGATTGATATGATGAAGATTACGCCCCTTCTTGTCCTGGTAGTGGTTTTGGGGATCGGATGCACGACGCTGAAGCCGGTTACGATTACCGTCGGTAACCCGGCGCCGCTGAAAGCCAGGGATGTGTCCGCGCTGATGGCCGGGGCCGCCCGGGCGGACATCACGCCGCCGCCGGGACTTCCCATGGCGGGACATTCCCTCCAGGGAGACCGCAGCATCGGCGTCCGCACGCGCCTCTATGCCAGAGTCATCTATCTCAAGCCGGCGTCGGGGAAGCCCGTTGCCCTGGTCCAGACCGACCTCCTTTCCGGCTCGAGGATACTGCACCACCGCGTCGCGGAGCTCATCGCGTCAAAGACCGATGTGGAGGCCGGGGGGCTTGTGATAGCCGGCACCCACACCCATTCGGCCCAGGGAAACTTTTTCGGCGACGCCTTTTACGATCGGATGGCATCCCCGGAGCCGGGCTTCGAGGAGAAGCTGCTCAATTTCATGGCGGAACAGATCGCCGGAGCCGTTGTCCGCGCCTGTGAAAACCGGCGGCCGGCAAAGATAGCCACGGGCTCCATCGACGTCAGGGGGGTCATACGCAACCGGAGCCTTCCGGCCTACCATATGAATTCGTCCCTCGGCGGGAAAAAGCCGGACGAGCGCGAAGCGGTCAACCCGGAGCTCCGGATGATCCGCGTCGACTGCAGAAAGCCTGACGGCGCCTGGGCCCCCATCGGCGCCTTCTCCAGCTTCTCGATGCATCCGAACCTCGACAACAAGCAGACTGACCTGCTGTATAACGGCGATGTGACCGCCTTCGCGGAGCGCGTGGTCGAGCGCGGCATCGCGCGGCGGTATCCCTCGGCCGTTGACCCGGTTCACGCCCTGGCCAATATGACCCACGGCGACATTACCCCCGATTACAAAGAAAAGGAAAAGCTCGGGTACCAGGCGATGCGCCGCATCGGCACCATGCTCGGCGACAGGGCGCTGGAGCTATTCATGTCGCTGGAAAAGGGCCTCACTGCCGACGCCGTGATTCGGTACCGGGCCGAAGAGATTGACGTGTACGCCGACCGATGCCTGGAAAACGAATGCCTCTGCGAAAAGCCCGCCGTGGGCGAGGCGACCCTGGGCGGAGGCACCGACCGTCCCGTCAAGGCGCTCAACTGGCTTCCCGGCATCGCCCCCGGATGGCCCCGGAAAAATCCGGGCACTGACTGCCAGGGCGCCAAGCGGGTGGCGGCGAAAGCCATACAGCACAAAATCTATCCCCTCGATGAATATCCCCATGTCCTGTTCATACAGGCGCTGCAGGTGCATGACACGGTGCTCCTGCCGCTTCCCTTCGAGGTAACCACCGAGGCGGGGAGGCAGATTGCCGGACGGTGCCGCGAGGCAGGCCGGAGGGCCGGGCTTCCCGACAGTTATCGGTACACGGTCGTGGACACGTCCAACGGCTACTGGGGCTACTGCGCTTCGAAGGATGAATACTCCCTCCAGTATTACGAGGGGGGGAGCACCCTCTACGGACCGGGAACGGCGGGATACCTGGCCGCGCGCCTGGGCCGCCTGGTCGAGGATCTGCCGAAGGGAAGCGGCGGGGCCCTCCCCGCGGCGTGGAGTTTTGTCGTCAAGGTGGCCAAAAGCTACTATCCCTCCGGCGGCGAGCCTGTCGGGATGAGAACAGTCGAGCAAAATCCGGAATTCATAGACCGGTCTAAGAGCGGAGGCGAATCCTGCTGGACGTTCCGGTGGCGCGATGTGCCGCCGTCATTGATCCGTCTCCATGAACCGCTGGTGTCCGTGGAAGTGAGCGATGACGGGTCCGCGTGGCGCCCCCTGGCCGTTTGCGGCGTCCCCGCCGATGACGGGGGGGCCGATATCGCCGTCATCTGCAAGAAGCCGAAGGCTCCGAAGGGAATGGCCGTCTACGAGGCGCGCTGGTACAATCCCGCCAGGGAAAAAGGAAGGTTCTACCGCTTTGCGATCCAGCCGCGGCCGGGACAGGCGGTGCTCTACTCGCCGGCGTTTTGATGATATGCTGAAGGCGGCGTCACGCGACCTCGCCTTCAACATATCCCACCTTTAAAATCCTCTTGACAAAGCCCGGTTCCGGATAAAAGAATGGCGACCGATGAAACAATCACTGACGCCCATAAGCCGGTTCCGCGACTTCAGCAAGCAGTACATTCCGCTGATCGACGAATCAATGGAAGGTTTTTTCAAGAGCAAGATGCGTGATGCCGAAATCCCGGAAATCCGCGCCATGTACGCTCTCCTGTCGGAATACTGCTTGAGGGAAGGCAAGCGGGTGAGGCCCCTGGTGCTCCTTGCATCCTGCTTCGGCTACGGGAGCGCGTGGAACAGGAACGATATCGTCCGCTCCGCCTCGGTCCTGGAGATGATGCACTCGTTTCTCCTCATCCAGGACGATATCATCGACCGGTCGCCTCTGCGCCGCGGCGGAAAAAGCCTTCACCTTGCCTGCGGGGAATGCTACGGCGGACGCTCCCACAATGAATCGATCGGCGGCGATATCGCCCTGATCCTCGGGGACGTGCTCTTCGCCAATGCCCTCGAAATCATGGCGGACACCGGCGTGTCGCCCCGGCTGAAGAACCGTTTCATGAAACTGGTCGCCTCGGCCCTGGAGATAACCGCGTGGGGGCAGACCCTGGACATCCTCCATTCAGCCTCGCGGGCCATCGATTCGCCGCAGGAGACCGCGACGCGGATCGCCATGATGAAGACGGCCTATTATACCATTTACTACCCGATGCTCATGGGATACGCCCTTGCCGGCAAGGATTCGCCGAAGGAAAAGGAGCGCATCAGGGCCTTCGCGCTCCCCCTGGGCCAGGCGTTCCAGATCAGGGACGATATCCTGGGCGTTTTCGGCAAGGAGGACGCCACCGGCAAGTCGGCCGATTCGGACATCATGGAAGGGAAGATAACGCTCCTGGTGAGCAACGCCATCGAAAGCCTGCGGGGTAAGGACCTCGACCTGTTCGTGTCGCTTTTCACCAAGAAGCACAAGCAGAAGCGCGATGTTGCCGCCATACGGAAACTGATCCAGCGGAGCGGTTCCCTTGATTCGGCGAAGGAACGGCACTGGGAATTCGTGGAGCAGTCGCGGTGGCGCCTTGCCGACCTTGCCGTATCGGCGGAATACCATGATATCCTGCACGGCCTTGTCGACCTTGTGGCGGTAATTTGAATTCATATCTTTAAGAGGATCCCGATGACGGAACAGCTGATGTCTCTATTTCAGTTTAGCGAAGCGGCCGTGCGCATGACGGTTTTTATCATACTCTTTGCCGCAATGGCGGTATGGGAGATTGCCGCTCCCCGGCGGGCCCTCGCCACAGGAAGGGCCGGCCGATGGTTCTCCAATTTGGTGATCGTTTTCATCAATACGATCCTCGTCCGCGTGATTTTCCCGGTGATGCCCGTGGCCCTGGCCGTCGCGGCCGGCGCCAGGGGCTGGGGCCTTCTCAACGGCTTCAACGGGCCGTCATGGCTGGAGTTCGTCATCGCCCTGGTCCTCCTGGACCTGTCGGTGTATCTCCAGCACGTCATGTACCATGTCCTGCCGCCGCTCTGGAGGCTTCACCTGGTGCACCACGCCGACCTTGATGTCGACGTCACTACCGGCCTGCGCTATCACCCGGTCGAGATCATCATTTCCTTCATGGCCAGGCTTTCGGCGGTTGCGGTGATTGGTCCCGATCCCCTTGCGGTGGCCGTGTACGAGATAGCCCTGAACGGCATGCTGATGTTTGACCACGGCAACGTGCGCCTCCCGGCCGGCGCCGACGGGATCCTCCGCTCTGTATTCGTCACGCCGGAGATGCACCGCGTCCATCATTCCGCGGTGATACGGGAAACCAACAGCAATTTCGGGTTTATTCTTTCGTGGTGGGACCGCTTCTTCGGCACCTACCGGCCGCTGCCGGCGGCCGGCCACGAGGGCATGGGGACCGGCCTGAGGCAATACCGGGACGAGAGCGGGCTTTCCCTGCCGCGTCTCCTGGTCCTCCCCGTGGTCGCCGATCCCGGCGGTTATGACATCAACGGTCCGGGCCCCGAAAAAAGCTCCGCGGCTTCAGAAAAGTAAAGGCGCCCATCGAAACCGTGCGCCAGTGCGTCAACGCACCAGGATGGTTCCCCGTTTGTCCTTGTACTGATCGGGAAATGAAAGCTTGCCGTCGTCCGTAAAATAGAAGAAAACCGGGTAATCATCGGGCTTGTCCTTCTTGAGCCAGACGAGGTTTTTGTGCTGGAGTATCTCCCCCGTCGCCTTTTCCGGAAGTTTATTGCCGTCCCTCTTGAACATCATTTCGTTCTGCGAAACCCTGAACGTGCCGTCCGGCGTGCATTTATACACGATCAGGCGTCCGCCCAGGACCGTGCGGATCTCCCGGATCTTCCACCGGTCGGGCCGCGAAAAGCTGTCGGCGAAGGCCAGGAAATGGTCGAAGACCCATCCCTGGACCGATATGTCGACGGTGTCACGCACGAAGGCCCATTTCCCCTTTATGCCGCCGATGGCGGTCTCCTCGGACTTGACGTACAGCACGGTCACCTTCCTGCTCACCGGCAGTTGGGTGATAACTTTTGACGTGACCTCGGGACGGGTGCGGAGGTTCACGACATTGCCGGTGACCAGGACAAAGCGCTGGTAGGCCGTCGCGAACTGCCCCTTCACGCACTGCCCCGAAAGGCACCCTTTTTCAATTCTCGGGACATCGACTTCCTGCGAGGATTTCCCCGGTTTCGAGCAGGCCGTCGCCAGGAACAGCACGATCATAACGGCAGAATATCTGGATATGGCATTTTTTTTCATGGTTCGTTCTCCCAGTGGGGATGATGATTTCGGCAAAATTAAAGAAAGGATTCCCTGATGTCAAGATTAAACAGGAGGTGCGGGTCAAACTCCGCGGATTGACCGTTTTTTACCGGCGTAATTTCCTTTTCGCATCTTCTATGGCAGCGTCATCGCTCTTTTCAATCAACTCCAGTTTTCCGAGGAAGGACACGTAGGCCCCGTCCTCGATCAGCATCCCTCCCCGGATCGTGACGTTGGAGTTTTTCCCGAATATGACATGAGCCCCCTTTTTTATGATGACCTTGGGCCCGGAAGGGCCGGTGTCCTGCTCCGGTATCCGGTAGAGGCTGTTGCAGTAGGCGCACCTCATGCGGGCGTTTCCTTCGTCTATGAATGCCGTTGAGCCGCACTGGGTGCATTCGAATTTTTCGGGTTTGTTCCGCATGCCTGTTTATTAACTATCCTGGCATCGGCCGAAGTGAACTGTCAAGAAGTTATGCCTGCCGATGGACGTAAAAAGCCCCCTGGTGCTGAGGGGGCCCTTGGAGGTTTACATGAAGTGCCGGCTGGGCCGGCCTGCGGCTATCTAATTTTTTCGTTGGGGTCCTTCGGCGTGACCCACTTGATCATGTCGTTGATGTCTTTCTCCTTGGGGAAAGTCTCGATCATGTCTTTTTCGTCCTCGACGCTGCCGAAGACCACCTCGTTGGCCAGCTTGCCGATGAGTGTCTCAATGTCCTTGTCCGTGTTCTTGATGATGAAGATGAGGTCCGGGCCGGATTTATATCCCCAGTTGAAGCCGTCCTTGGCCGAGACCATGAAAGTCTCCGTGACGCCGTCGCCGTCGGCATCTTCACAGCTGTACTGGGTGCCGTCGAAGGCCCGCGCCTTGACGAAGGTGTAGTACTTGTCGGCATACTTGTTCATGTCCTCGATGTAGATTGGCCGGGGAAGGGCTTTCCGGTCAACATATATGTCGGCCTCGCGCCGGTTCCTCAGTATCTGGTGGAACTTGTCCACGTGCTCCTTGATGAACTTGTCGCGGATCGATTTATAAAAGGTGCCGAAATTGGATGAAACGAATTCCTCATTGGCGTTTTTCATGACCATCACCTTGCGGTCCCATATCTCTATGTAATCGGGCTTGGTGTTGATCTTGTTGGTCCACACCAGGTCGTATTCGTTTTCGCCGTATTCGTTCTGCATCTGGGCCTTCCACCGTCTCACCTTCGCGTCGTTGGGATCGTCATAGCCGTCAACCAGCAGGAATGTCTTCCGGTCCTTGATGACCATCAGCGTCTCGTAGGAGTTGTCCTTGGCGACATCGAAAAATTTTTCGACGTGCTGGAACACCACGCGGTCACTGTCATACGAGGAAATTTTCTTTATGTCGATGGGAATGAAGTCGAACTGGCGCGAGAAGAGGCTTATCGTGCATGATATGACAATGACGACGAGCAGGCCGGTTATGAATATCCGTTGTTTTTTTAATTTCATGGCAGCACCATTATATCAGATTTAGATCTAATCCTTATATTTGGATAAAATATCGGTAAATAAGGCGCTTTTCTTGAATAGAATAGACGTATTTCATGGCTAAATAATTAGCGGTACCCAGGCAAAAAAAGGCACCGTGGATTTGAAAAATCTTGACAATAAGCGCCGCGGCGCGGTACATCTTACCATTGATATTGTTGTATCACTTCCCCAAACATCCCTGCATCGCATAATCGGGTATCCGGGAGCGGTTTTTTAAAGACTGCCCGGTTAAGGTGCACGCGGGCCGGTTCAATGAAAAACGCCCCGGGAATGGCTGGATCGGGTGATACAGCCCCCGCTATCTTAAAATAAAGAGGGTTAACCATGAAAAGAACTGCAATTATAGCCATTGCCTTCCTGATAGGCATTACCATGGCCTGCGATACCGCAAAAAAACAGCTGCGCACGGAACAGGAACGGAAGCCCGTTGAAGAACGTGAGTCCCGGATAGAGAAAAAGGAAGCCGGGACCGAAAAAGGCATTCCCTGGAAGGGGGGCAGGTACGTGGGCGAAACAAAGAAGGGCAAGCCCCACGGCAAGGGTATCCTTTATATACTGGATAAAAACGGCAATGTCGTCAAGACCATAGAAGGCGCCTTCGTAAACGGCGAGCCGGTGGGGGAAGTGGTCGTTTCTGAATTTGACTCGAAGGGCAGGCTCATCAGCAAGTATACCGGCACCCTTGATAAAAACGGCGATTTCGACCGGGGGACCCTGGTCACCTACCATGAAAACGGCAAGGTGGCCAGCACCTATACCGGCACCTTCCGGAACAACAGGCCCCACGGCGAAGGCACCCTGAAGACCTATGACGAGCGGGGCGTCCTCAGGAGCGAGTATACGGGCAGTTTTGAAAACGGCAAGCCCGACGGCAAGGGGACCCTCATTACCTACGACAAGGACGGAAAAATGGTTTCCAAGATCGTCGGCACCTTCTACGAGGGAAGGCCCAGCGGCCTGGTCGACGTCTATGCCTACGACAAGGACGGGAGACTGGTGAGCAAGATCACCGGCAAGTATCTCAACGGCACCATCGACGGCGAGGCCACCATTCTTACCTACGACAGGGACGGGAACGTGATCAGCAAGTACACCGGCAAGGTGAAGGACGGCAAGCCCGAGGGCGAGGGTACCCTCGTCACCTATGACAAGAACGGGAAGATGACCGGCAAGTACACCGGCAATTTCCGCAACGGGAAACCGGACGGCGAAGGGAAACTGGTCAAGTACAACAAGGACGGCGCTATAATAGAGGAATATACGGGCACCTTCAGGAACGGCAAGCCCGAGGGCGACGGCGTTCTCGTTGCCTATAACGACAGGGGCGTGATGACGAGCAAGTACGAGGGCAAGTTCAAGGACGGCCTCAGGCACGGCGACGGCACCCTCTACACCTATGACGAGAACGGCAGGCTCATAAAGAAATACGTGGGCGAATTCAGCAACGGCATGCGCGACGGCCAGGGCTCGGAATTTGTCTACAACGAGAAGGGCAAGATAGTCCGCAAGTACCTGGGAATGTACCTCAACGACAAGGAGACCGGCGAGGCCTCGATACTCATCTATGACGACAACGGGGTCCTGGTGTCGCATTATCTCGGCCAGGTCATCGACGGCAAGCCCAACGGCGACGGCACGCTTCTCCTCCACGACAAAGAGGGCAGGCTTAAGTCGAAATACATCGGCCAGTTCTTCGACGGCAAGATGCACGGCGACGGCTCGCTGTTCGTCTACGACGAGAAGGGCAACATCGTGGGCAAGTATTACGCGAACTGGAGCTACGGCGTGATGATGAAGGAAAAAAAGCTGACCGTCGGCGACGGCGACTCCTATACCGGCGACTGGAAGAACGGGCAGAAGCACGGCTTCGGCACCTACATATGGGGAAAGAAGTCGGAATGGTTCGGCGCCAAGTACATCGGCCAGTTCGAGAACGACAGGCAGAACGGGCAGGGCTCCCTCATACTTCCCTCCGGAGACAAATACGTGGGCGAGTTCAAGGAAGGAAAGATACACGGCAAGGGCGTCTGGTTCTACATCGACAGCTCCCGCTACATCGGCCGGTTCAAGAACGGCGAGCGCGACGGCCGGGGCACCAAGATCTGGAACGACGGCATGAAATACGTCAGCGACCTGGACAGCTATTACCACAGCCAGAAGAACGCATTCTGGCCCAACGAGAAAAAATATATCATGAAGGTCTGCCCGGACAAAAACAAGAGCGGAAAGGGGACCTTCGTGTGGGAAGAGGACGAGGAATACGACATGTCGACGGAAGAGAAAAAATAGACAGCCGTCATGTCCAAGAAAGCCAAGGTCATTGCGGCAGGGGCCGTTTTTCTGGTCGTCACCTTGTTCATTTATTGTACGGTGCGGTTCGGCTTTGTCGAGAGGGACCGGATCGGCTCCCTGGTGGTCTCAACCAACGATATCGTCAGGGACTACCATGAGATGGAAAAGCGCCTGACCGGCGAAAACCGCGTCCCTTCCCCTGACGACCTCTCCTCCTTTCTCAAGTTTACGCACAGGAAATACCCGCAGGTCGCCCTCATGGCCGTCACGGACGGCGCACTTTCGCTGCGGCTGTCCAGCAAAAACGACCGTTATATCCGCTCCCCGGAGCTTTTCGAGGCGATATTGAAGGACTTCACCCAGGAAAAATTCAACATCACCAAAACCAATCCCTATGCGGTCCGCTACTACGAGGAGAAATCGGGGGGCGCGCCGGAGCAGCTCAAGTTTTACATCTTTCTCAATAAAATAGGCCCGTACCGCCTCCTGGTGGTCTATCCCCACGCAGTCGCGGGCCCGGTGATAACCAGGTCGGCGCTGGAAGTGGCGCTCCTGACGCTGTTCGTAACAATCATCACCGCGGCGGCCTATATTGCCCTCACGAAGAAGATGGACCCGGGAACGGGCGGCGCCGCCCGCACCATTGACCTGGACATCGAGGGCGGCGCGGCGTCGCGGCGCGGCGGCGCCCCGGGAACCGAAACGGCCAACGTGGCATCCGACGGCCTCGGCGGTTACATCCATGAACTCTTCACCGCCATCCACAGGACCTACGGCACAGACGCGATATCCTTCTATGTCTTTCACTCAAGCGGCAGGCTGGTCAAGACGATGGAGCTCATCGGCGCAACCTTTCTCAGGATCGACTCGGCAAGCTTCGATACCATCGATGTCGCCAACGAGGCGGGTCGCGAGCTCCGCGACGGCGCCACCATGGTGCTCGATGAGGGGCGGAAGATCATCATGCCCCTGGTGTACCATAACACGTTCCTCGGGACGCTTAACCTTGAAAGGCGGGGCGGCTTCCAGGGTGGGGAGATGGGCGAAATCAGGAACGCCATTGCCGGGGTTTTGAAGAATATCCACGATCATATCATGGTCAACGACATGATGACCGACCCTGAAACCGGCCTTAACAGCAAATTATATTACAAACTGAAATACAGCGAGTGCGTGAGGGAATGGAAAGGCAGGGGCAGGGATTTTTCAGTACTGTTCATAGGCCTTTTCCGCGACGCGGTTCAGGTCGGGAACAGCGAAAAAGGCGGAACCATGAAACTGCTGTCGCCGGTGATCGCCAAAATTGTCGGGAATGACGGCTATATATGCCGCCATGACGAATTCCTTGCGGTGATCATGCCGGACGCGACATCACGGAAGGCCGGGGTGCTCAAGAAGCAGCTCGTGAATGTTCTGTCGAAATACCGGATCAGGACCGGCGTCGATGCCTTTGTGCGGATCGAACCCCGGGTCGGGGTTGCATCGACAGATGCCGCCGGACCGGGCGAGGATCCGTCCGCGGTGGCAATGGGACAGGTGGCCGCGTCGTCCGGCTCATGAATGAATCGTGTTCACCGCCTTCGCGGAGCCTGTTCCGCGTGCGTAACGGAGCACCGTTACTTGATTTTTGCTACCGTCAGCCTAAATCTACAAGAAATTATTAATATTTTGTTGACATATAGCCACCAAATAAAAATATATAATTCAGTTAAATAATGGCATTGCCGCCGCCGCATTTTATTTAATCAATACCAAATTTGCCTTAATAAAGATATATTAAAGGAGAAGCTTGGTGAAACGTACAATACTTCTTATTGGAATCCCCTTTATTGTTGTTTTCTATTTTGCTTATGTAATTTCCCAGATGGGATGCAATTATGTAATGGCAAACCATCCTGAGAAATCAGTACCCTTTAACCACCAGACCCACCTGACCAAGTATATGCCGGCAAACGGCATGTCGAAGGATGACTGCGAGACATGTCACGGGTATAATGACAATGGCAGGTTCAAAGGCATCCCGACCGTCGCGGAATGCACGTCGTGCCACGATCCGAACGGTCCAACCAAGAACGCCGGCCCGGAAACCGCCCTCAGAAAGCCGATGCTGAACAAATACAAGAGCACGGACAAGCCGTGGGGCTCCTATGCCAAGCAGCCTGACCTGGTGTACTTCAGCCACAAGGTTGTCATGACGGCGAAATACGAAGACGGCAGGATGAGGGCGCGCTGCGGTTCATGTCATGGAGACAAGGCGAGCACCACCAATACGAAGATGCTGAGCGGAAAGATGCTCATGGGACAATGTATGGATTGCCATACCGCGCTTCAGATCAGCAACGCCTGCGCGGTCTGCCACGACTGATGTCCCGGTAACATGAAACTTGTCAGAGGAGAGAAATAATCCATGAAAAAGATAGAAAGAAAAGATTTCTTGATGATGGGCGGCGGCGCAGTCGTCGGCGGCCTGACAGGATATGTGTTCTCCGGGGCCCCCTTCCTCGGCCTGCAGTGGCTGGTCGAATGGACCCAGGACCAGCTCGTTCCGGCCTCCGGCAGTGAGGCATATCTGAAGACCATCTGCGAGGCCTGCCGTGAAAAATGCGAGATGTCGATACGCATGATCGGCGACCGGGCGGTGAAGATCGAGTCATCCAACAGCGGGTGCCCCTTCAGCCAGAACGCCCTCCAGCTGCTCTACCACTCCGAGCGTATCGATGCGCCGCTGAAGCGCACCGGCAAGAAGGGAACGGTGAAACCCTCCGCCTTCGAAAAAGTCTCATGGGAAGAGGCCCTGACGGCCGTATCGAAACAGATGAACAAGCTGATCGGCGCGAAGAAGGGCGGTCTCATAGCCGGCATCAGCAAGAACGACGACCTTTCCGCCGCGCTCCTTGGCCGTCTGATCAAGTCAGCCGGCAGCGGCAACGCCTTTTTCGAGCCTTCGCTGACCGCTCTTTCGACGTCGGCGCTGGGAGGTTATGTTGATTACGATTTCAGCAATGCTGACTATGTGTTGAGCTTCGGCGCCCGCCTCTTTGAAGGCTGGGGAGCGGCCTGCGCCATGAACAAGGCCCTGGTGGACATGAAACAGAAAGGAACCAGGCTGGTACAGGCCGACGCGGTCTGCACCCGGACGGCATCCATGGCTGACCAGTGGCTCCCGATCAAGCCGGGCACCGAACTGATCCTGGCGATGGGCATAGCCAACTGCCTTAAAAAGAAGGGACGCGCGGCCGGCGGCGGCGACTGGATGGCCATAGTTGACCAGTATACCCCGGACAAGGTCGCAACCCTCACCGGCCTCAAGGCAAAGCAGATCGAAGATGTGGCAAACGCCTTTGCCGGCGCCAGGAACCCGATAGCGGTCGGCGGCCGCGGAGGCGCGGGCGTTTCCTCCTCCTCGGCGGAACTTATGGCGGTGTACGCGCTGAACGCGATGGTCGGCAGCCGCGGGGCCCAGCTGAAAAAGAGCCAGGGCCTGGGCGAGCCGGCCCTTTCGGCGGACGCGGCGGCCGTCCTGAAAGACGCTAAAAAGTACGCCGGTCTTGACGATTTCATCAAGAACGGCAAGTTTGAAATGCTCTTTATAAACGGTTCTGATCCTGTTTACAAGAGCGTATACGGCGCGGACCTGGCAGCCAAGATGGAGAGCGCCTTTGTCGTTGGCATCATGCCTCTCCTGAACGATTCGGCAATGTACGCGGATTACATTTTCCCTTCACTGAGCTTCCTCGAGTCCGAGAGCGCGGCCGGCGCGGCCCCGGTGAAGGCGTATGAAAAAGCGATTCATGCGGGCGACGCCATCATCAAACTGGCCCAGAAGGTCGACGGCGCCAGGGACAACTTCAAATGGAACAGCTACGTGGACCTGGTCAAGGTTTACGGCGGGGCCGTCGGCGCCGGCGCGGTGAATTACAATGCCAAAGTCCTCAAAGACACCCTCGCCGCCCTGGAAAAAACCCTCAAGACAACGGAGAAGTTCCCCCTCACCCTGGTCCCGACGGAGCTTACCTTCGTGGGCGACGGCGACGGAATGGCTTTTCCCTATGTGCTCAAGGCCATCGACGACAAAACCTTCTCGCTGGGCAAGCTCTGGGTGCAGATAAACCGTGAAACTGCTGACAAGAACGGCGTCAGCGAAGGCGAACGGATTGATATTGAATCATCGCGGGGCGAGATCGGCAGCGTCAGGGCCCACCTCACCGACACCGTGGCGCCGGATGCGATAGCGATTCCCCTGGGATTCGGCCACAGGGCGTACACCAAGTATGCCAGAAAGAAAGGCGTGAATCCCAAGGAAATCATGGCGAATGACATCGATCCCCTGACCGGGGCCGCGAACTGGTGGCTCACCAGGGTCAAAATCAGCTAAGAGGTGGATACCAATATGAAAATGAAAAGAAGATGGGGAATGGCAATAGATCTGGACAAGTGCACGGGCTGCGGCACCTGCGCCATCGCCTGTTCTCAGGAGAATAACATGCCGGTTTTCGAGGATGATTCCGACCTGCCCAAGCGCGTTCAATTCCTCGATCTGATGAAGGTCACCAACGACCGGGACGCCAAGTATCCCAATGTGGAAGTCTGCTATATTCCGAAAATGTGCCAGCAGTGCGAAGGGAACGATCCCAAGAACCCGAAACCGCCCTGCGTGTCTGTGTGTCCCGTCGTGGCGACCGATGTCGGCGATGACGGTGTTGTCAGCCAGGTCTGGTCCCGGTGCATCGGCTGCCGGTACTGCCAGGCGTCATGCCCCTACGAGGCGCGGGCCTTCAACTGGTGGAAGCCGAGATACGACGGTTCCTTCGAGAAGTCGCTCAATACCGACGTGTCTGTCGCTTCCCGCGGTACCATTGTCAAGTGCCAGTTCTGCACCCACATCTGGAAACGCGAGCGCGACAAGGCCGTGGCGAAGGGCGAGCTTGACATCAACGCCGTGACCTATACCCCGGCCTGCGTGGCGTCTTGCCCGACCAAGGCGATGGTTTTCGGCGACCTCAATGATTCGAACTCCGAGATCAGCCAGCTCCTTGAAAAGGAAAAGAAACGCAAGTTCCGTCTCGTCCACACCATCGACGACAAGGATGAGAAGACGAAAGAAAAGATGATGCATGTTAAGCAATTCCCGAATCCCAAGGTCTACTATCTCACCAGCAAGGCCTGGATCAAGGAAATGATGAAATTTAAATAGACTCCGATATCCTGGTAAAGGAGAAGCACTGTGAATAAACTAATAGGTTATATCAAACAATACATCGAGTTCGTCAAAAAGGAATGGAACGGATATTCCAGGAACGTGAAGATTGCCCTGTACGTCATGCTGTTCTTTACGGCCGGATTCTTCATCTTCGCCATTCAGATCCTTTTCTGGGGATTGGGCTACACCGACATGAGCAACATGTATCCTTTCGGCCAGTGGATCATCGGGGACCTGGGGCTGGTCGGTCTGGGAGGCGGCGCCTTTACGACCGGTTTTCTGCTCTATGTCTTCAGGAACGAGAAGCTGGAGCCGATGATCAGCTCAACGGTGCTGATCGGCTTCCTCTGCTACCTTTTCACCTTTGTCTTCCTTGTTTTTGACATCGGCCAGCCGATCAGGGCGTGGTTCATCTATACGTACCCGAACTGGGGACCCGGCCTGATGCCCGCTTCGATGCTTACCGAAGTAGCGTGGTGCCTCACCTTTTACTTCCTGATCCTCTGCGTTGAATTGACGCCGGTGGTGCTGAAGCACAAGATTTTAGATGCGATACCGGTCCTTCATTATATCGGGCATTATCTCCACCGGCTGATGTGGATCTTCGCGGCCGCCGGAACCTTCCTGTCGTTCTTTCACCAGGGATCCCTGGGAGGCGGAATGTGGGACATCATGTACGGCAAGGCCTCGTGGTTTCGCGGACATCATTTTTATTTTTTCACGGTCATCATTCTGGCGACCGCGGGCGGCACCTCCTTCATGACGCTGTGCGCGTATGTGGCCGGCAAGGTCATGAAAAAGGAAGTGCTTCCCAGGGAAACGTTCATGTCGATTGCCAAGGTTTCCGGCATCATGTTCGTTGTGTATTTGATAGCCCGTTTGGCCGATGTTATCCTCATGGCAAAGAAATGGGTTCCCCTCTTTGACAGGACCTATATTTCAAACCTGGGCGGCTACTACGGCCTCTGGATGATAATACTCGAGTTCATCTTCATCGCCGGCGCCGTCGTGCTTCTCTTGGTGCCGAAATTCCGCGAGGACGAGAAGATGTACCGCTACGGCATAATCAGCGGCGTCATGGCCATGGTCACCACCAAGCTCCATGTTGTCCTGAACGGTTCGTCAGTGCCCAATTTCCCCTGGAAGGGTTTTATTGGATATAATCCGACGATCCAGGAATGGTTCATAATGCTGGGCGGCCTCGCCATCATGGCAATGATTTACATGTGGTTTGCCAAATATACGCCGCTCTTCCCTCATGCTGACAGCCACCACCATCATGAAGGCGATGCCCACGCTGTGGAATAAGCGGAAAAATAACGTTCGAATAATGGAAAGCGGCAGCAACAGTTGCCGCTTTTTTTTGTACACTGATGAAATGATCACGTGATCTGTCTTCATGATAATCGAAAAAATACCGGCTGGACGGTATGCAATCTATTATCGCTGTGCCTCCGTAATGATATATCACAAACCTGTGCCTATACCTGTACTGGAACTCAATGTAATGGATTACCCTCATTGTGGCACAGGTAATAATAAGTTGCACTTAATGCTTGACAATATTACGATAATGTAATCGAAGTATTTAAAATCATCACAATTCGGTAATGCATGGTTCATACCCACGTAGAACAGTTCGGCGATATAGCGGTCATACATATAGAGGGCATTTTCAACATTGACAGCCTTACCAAGGTTGAATACGTGTGGATGGCCCAGATAAGAAAAATGCCGCGCGTTATCGCGATCAACTGCCAGAAGCTTGAATCCCTTGATTCGTCGGCAATCGGATTCATCGTAAAGTTTTTCAATTACGCCATGGGACAGGGGATAATGCTTGTCTTTTACGATCTAAACCCGCTGCTGCAGAAGCTCTTCGCCACGGCGAAGCTTGACCGCTATTTCAATATCACGTCGCGGTCTGATTTTGAAAACCGCTACGTCCTCCAGTCGGCTCCTTCAATGTACGAATCTTTTGAAGTCGTGTAAACAGTCACGGCCGGGCCTCTGTTTCGTGCTTTTATTCAAAGGAATGATTGTTGTTTTTTTATCAGCCGGCGATGGCTGTTACTGGATTATGCCCAGGTCATGGCCGCACTTTGCGCAGGCGCCGTTCTTGAGATGCTCTATCCTGGTGAAGTAGCCGGTCCTGCCGATGACGGTCGTCCCGCAGGAGGGGCAGTGCGTGTCATGGCCCCGCTCATTCGAAGAGACGTTGCCGCAGTAGACAAAGCTTAGTTTTTTTTCAGCTTCTTCATGGACCTTCATCATGAAGGAAACGTCAGTGGCGTGCCTGTCATACTGATAATTGGGGTAATAGCGGGATATGTGCCAGGGGATGTTTTTGTCCACCGATACGATAAAATCGATGATGTCCTTCATTTCATCCATGTCGTCGTTGATGCCGGTGACCACGAGGGTCGTCAGCTCGATGTGGCATCCCCGCTCACGGGCGAGCCGTATCGTCGCGAGCACATCGGGCAGCCTCGCTTTCTGGACCTTTTTCATGGTCTCTTCGCGGAAGGTCTTGAGGTCGATGTTCATGGCGTCGATGACGCCGAGGAGCTGTTCAAGGGGCTCCCTGTTGATAAAACCGTTGGTCACCATGACGTTGGCGAGCTTTTTCTCCCTTGCCATCACGGCGGTGTCGTATACGTATTCAAACCAGATGATGGGCTCCGAATAGGTGTAGGCGATGCCGATCGATCCTTCGCGGACCGCCGCGGAAACGACGTCCGATGATGAATAGAGGGAGGTGCGGGCCGCCTGGTCCTGGGATATGTGCCAGTTCTGGCAGTAGGGGCATTTCATGTTGCATCCCCGGGTGCCGATGGAAAGAATGCTGCTGCCGGGATGGAAATGATACAGGGGCTTTTTTTCTATGGGGTCCATGGCCAGGGAGGTGAGGCGGCCGTAGATTTCTGTGACGAGGATGCCGCCGCTGTTTTTCCTTGCGCCGCATATCCCGTGTTTCCCGTCTTTAATGAGGCAGTTGTGGGGGCACAATCTGCACCGGACGTTGCCGCCGTCCAGTTTTTCGTAATATGCGGCTTCGTGTGCGTTCATGACGCCTCTGCCTGATGCTACGCCTGTGCAGCTTCTCCGCCTGCTGATTCTCTTGCCGCGTCTTTTTCGTCGGATTTTTTGCCGTCGCCTTTGATCATTTCGCAGGTCCCTTCAAAAACGACGCCGTCGGCGATCTGCAGTTTCGCAGTGCGAATATTGCCGTACAACTTGCCGGTGCCGTGTATTTCCAGCCGCGACACCGCCTCGATGTTGCCATATACGGTCCCCTGGAGGATGACCGTTTTGGCCTTGATGTTGGCCTTGACCACGGCCCCCTCTCCGACGACGAGGAAGCCCCCCGACACGATCTCGCCCTCGAAGTAACCGTTGATCTGGAGCGATTTCTTGAAGGAGAGGTCTCCGAAAAACTCGGTGTCCTTGCTGAAGACCGTGGTGACCATGCCGATATCGTATACCGGGTTCTTGTTTATCTGGATTACCTTTTTTGTCATTGCCGTGTCCTATTTCGTCGTCATTGTGAAAACGCCGTCCCAGTTTTCCGCCGGGGGGCTCTCCTTGAACGTTCGGGAGCGCTGCAGGTACAGTTCCGACGGCCCGTCTTCGGGCTGGATACTCAGCGCCTTCTCGAACGCCCGGATCGCTTCGTCCCACTTTCTCTGCTTGTACGCGGTAAGCCCCAGGTTGTAGAATTTCAGCATTTCCTCGGTTTCTTTTGTGATCATGGCGGTCTTCCTCCACCCGGTTTCATCGCCCAAATCAAATATAATTCCGCCGCGAATAATTACAACTTAATTTTTTGAAAAAAACGGCGGCAAGTCCCCCGCCGTATTTTCTGCCCGGGAACCGTCAGTATTTTCTGAAAAGCAGAAAATCGGAAAGCTCGAACAGTATGGTTCTGAAGGGCGATTCGGGAAATCCTTTCAGGATGTCCCGCGCAGCGTTGATATAGTCGGCGGCGCAGCGGATCGCGAAGTCGATTGAGCCCGCGTCAACCAGGCGCTTCTTGATCGCTTGCCATCCTTCGGGTGTCGGTGTTTCGATATAGCGCTTCAGACTGTCCAGGTCTCCGCTTCCCCCTTCTTCGATCAGGTGAAGGTAGGGGAGTGTTATTTTCCCGTCCTTGAAATCGCTTCCGACGTCCTTCCCGACCTCTTCGGAGGCCTGCATGATGTCCAGGGTGTCGTCGATGATCTGGAAGGCGAAGCCGAGGTTGAGGCCGAAGCGGTACAATGATTCGCGTTCCTCTTCCGGAAGGCCTGATTTCGTTGCGCCAAGCCTGGTGCATGACGCCATGAAGCGCGCCGTTTTCAGCTCGATGATGGTCATGTAATGTTCGCGGCGGGCCTTGCTGAGGTCGGCGTATTCAAGCTGGCACAGCTCGCCCATGACCATGTCCTTGGTTCCCGCAACCATGAGGGGGAATAGTGCCGGATTACCGTCCTGTATGGCGGTGTTCAGCGCCACCGAGTACATGAAGTCGCCCACCAGGACGGCAACCTTGTTTCCCCATTTCTTGGGAACGGTGATGTTTCCTCTGCGGAACAATGACTGGTCAATGATGTCGTCGTGGATCAGGGACGAGGCGTGCACGATTTCCGTGGCGGCGGCGAGCTCTATGATCCCCTCGGGGATTTCGCCCCGCAGGCCGCTGGAGAGGATGACCAGGGAGGCCCGTATCCTCTTGCCGCCGCTCAAGAAGATGTGGGTGGCGCTCGCGTCTATTATCGGGATGCCGGTCTTCAGGCGTTTTTGAATTTCTTCATCGACCCTCCTGAGATGGCCATCCAGGGGCGCGAGTATTTCTTTTAGATCTTTGTCCATGCCCGGTATCGGTATCAGTCAAAGGTGGAGAGGCATTCGCGCTGGGATTCGTATATTTCGAATACTTTGTCGAGCATGGTTGTTTCGAAGAGCCGGAGCAGGTTGTCATTGACGATGACCAGCTTGATGTCGCCTTCATTGTCCTTGATTCTCCGTTTTATGGCCACCAGGACGCCCAGGGCCGAACTGCATATATGCTTCACGTCCATCATGTCGATGCAGATATTGTTTTTCCCCTTGTCGAGGCAATCTTGAAGGAGGGATTCAAGCTCTTCGGATCCTTCCTGGTCGATTCTTCCTTCTAAAATCAGAATTTCAACATTGTCCGTTGATTTTCTCTTCATGTTGTCTACTCCATGCGGTAATGGTAATGATTGTTGGATCTGCAACCATATAGTATTCTGATGCCCACCGGGATTTTCATCTTTATACCGGCATTATGCCGGGGTCAATAATTATATTAGCCGAAGGGCCATTGTAGGAGAAAATTTAAAACTTTTCAAGCCTTTTTATGTCTGTCCTTGCAATAGTGAGGGAAAACACCCTCTCAACCCCTGACAGGCGCAGCTGGCGCGCGCATTCATTCAGGGTTGCCCCGGTTGTGCAGACGTCGTCGACAATCAGCGCGTTTTTGACGTCCCGGATGCCGGATCCGACAGCTTCATACCTGCCCAGGGAGTGGATGAAGCGGTCCCGAAGGCCAAGTTTGCGCTGGGTGCCGGCGCCGCGCTTCTCCCGCAACAGCCTGCGGCAGGGGATGCCGGTCTTTTTTGATATGAACCGTGATATCAATTCCGACTGGTTGAATCCGCGTTCCCACTGTTTCCTGCCGTTCATGGGGACCCAGGTGATGACATCGGCCTCAATGGCGTTGCGGACGAGCCCGTGAAGGGCGAGGGACCCCAGCGCGGCGTAAAGGGCCCGGATCTTTCCGAATTTCATTTTGCAAATGAGGTTTTTCACGGTGCCGGCGTATTCTGAAATGGTGATATTTTTTGTGATATACCAGTGACGATCGGCGCACAGGCGGCACCGCGGTCCGTCCTGGGGGGCCGAGCACACCGGGCAGGCGTTATCAATAATGGTTATCCGCTCGGCGCAGCTGCGGCACAGGGAATGGCTCTCCCGACTCACCGGATCGCCGCACCCGGCGCAGCGGGATGGAAACAATATGTCCGGGAGCAGGCCAAGCATGCGTTACCGGTACCGGGTCGGGTCGGGGACGCCTGCCTCGATGAACCCGTTTTTCCTGATGATGCAGCTGTCGCAGGCGCCGCAGGCAAGGCCCCCGGGGGCGGGATCATAACAGCTGTGGGTCAATGAATAATCAACGCCGAGGCGCGCGCCGGCGCGGATGATCTCGGCCTTGCTCATGGCGATGATGGGGGTTTCGATGACGATCCGCCCGCCCCTTGCCCCCGCCCTGGTGCCGCGGTCGGCCATTGCCTGGAAGGCCTCGAAGAATTCGGGACGGCAGTCGGGGTAGCCGCTGTAGTCGACGGCCGTGGCCCCGATGAATATGCGGGCGGCCCCGGCAGACTCCGCGTAGGCGAGGGCGTATGACAGGAAGAGGATGTTGCGGGCCGGCACATAGGTGTCGGGGATGTCGCCGGGCAGTCCCGGCTCCCCGTTTTTGCGGACCTCCATGTCCCCGTCGGTCAGCGCTGATCTGAAAATGCCGGCCTGTATGTCGATGACCGCGTGCCGCGCGATCCCGAAAGACCGGGCCAGTTTTTCCGCGGAGTTGACCTCGATATCATGCTTCTGGCCGTAGCGGAACGTAAGGGCGTGAAGACTGAAGCCCCGGTCTATGGCGATCGCCGCCGTCGTGGCTGAATCGATGCCGCCGCTTAACAGAATGACAGCCCTGTTTTCCATGTGACCCCTCCGTAGAACACCCCTGCCCCCCTGAGGGGGCATGTATTAAGTTACCCTTCGAGCGCAGTGAAACAATCCTGTTCTTGCCATGAACGAATATGTGATCTCATGAAAAATTTTTCAATCAATATAAAGATCGGGGTATTGCTTCACTCCTTATTAAGAAGGCTTTGTATGTAGTCATTCGTGCCCCCTCAGGGTGACAGGGGGGGGGCGAAAGCTCGCGATGACAGGACCATGTATTTTTGGATATTCGCAGCCTGCCGAATCCGAAAGCCTGCTGATACCGTATGATACTGCTATTCGCGCTGCAACAAAAAAAGCAAATCAATGGAGCCAGGGGCGCGGATCAAAGGGACGACGTTTCCTGAAGGGCCGCGCCAGCCGTCCGGCCAGGGACGGCCTGTTGTCCTTAACCAGGCCGGCAAGGTGGATGATAATGTCGCCTATCGGCTTTTTCAGGAGTTTTTGGGGATCCGTGACCTCGCAGGGCCTGTTGGGGGCCTCCTGGTAGAGCCGGTAGATCTCCTTTTTTTTCCATGGAAAGCTCTGCTGGCGCAGCACGTTGGGGATCAATGCCATGACGGGGGGCTCGAACAGGAACTCGTACCCCGTGGCGTCAATGAATTTGATGAAACGGTCGTATGGCTGCCTGCAGCGCAGCAGCAGGTGCTTGAGCTGCGCCATGTCCCGGGCGCTGTAAAGATCTTCATCGTCGATGATGATGACCGGGAACACGATGGTCCGGCGGCACATGTCGAGAAAATATGTATTGAATTTCATGGGTTCTCTCCCGTGTGAAAGTCGCCGGGCATTATGCCCGCCTGTGATGGGTAAACGGACGGGACGCAAGATAGTTAAAAATTTTTCCCGATCATGCGCGATTCTGGAATTTTTTAAGAAGGGTGACCTGGTTGCCTTTCTCGTTGAAGGTGATGGAGTCGAAAATTGTCTTTGCAAGGGAAATGCCCCTCCCATGGGCCAGGAGCAGCTCGTTGGCGTCCTGGAAATGGTTTCGGAGCAGGGCCGCGTGGTCGAAGCCGTCCCCTTCGTCCGTGATGCGGTATACGACCTTCACCGGGTTCAGGGAGTATTCAATCTGGACCCTGCGGTCCCGGTAGCGCGGGTCCAAGCGGCGCGCGGCGATCAGGGCGAAATAAGAATCGTTCATTATGGCCTCAGATTTTTCCTCGAACGAAACGTTCAGGTTGCCGTGCTCGATGGCGTTGATGACCAGTTCCCGGAGGGCTATGCGGATCAGGTGAACCTGCTTGATGTCGATGAATTTTTTCAGGTTGCGCGTTACCCGCTGGGTGACGTCTTCGGCGGCCATGATGTAGTTGCTGATGTAGAAGTTCTGCTGTTCGCTGTCGAAGAAGGGGATGAGCACGTCCTCCTCGATGCTCGTCGCCTTGCCGAGTATCTCGTTTTTCCCTTCGATGTTCACGTGTTCCATGCGCACCTGCATTTCCTTCGGCTCGGCGATGATGGTGGATTTGAACATGATCTTGAAGCTGAGGGGCTCCCGCTTCACCAGCAGCTCCGCGAGTTTTTCCCTGACCAGGTTCTTGCTGATCTTCGCCGCGTCCGTTTCATCGTATATGAGGTCGAGGAAGTTCATGGAGACGATCGAACCGGGATTCACCTTGAGGTGGGTCATGATGGCGTTGTTTGCGGTGATGAAATTCCACTTTTCATCGAGGGAAAATATGATGTCGCTGGAGCCCTCGACCAGGAGCTTGTATTTTTCCTGGGCCTCGATCGTCGCCAGCTGGGCCTGCTTCTTTTCCTGGTTGATGATGTTGATCCGGTCCGCCAGGGCGACCGAAAGGAGCGTGACCTCGATGGCGGAACCGATCTGGTTCGCGTATTCGGTGATGAATATGACCGGGATGATGCTGAGCTTGTTCAGCGCTATGAGGACCAGGCCACAGAGGAAGAAAAGCCAGGCAATGATGAAGAAACGCGCCGGCCGGTAGCCGCGCGCCATCGATACCAGGGCCGATGCTATGATGACAACGGCGGCAAGGACCATCAGCTTCATGGCGGATTCTATGGCCGTCAGATAGTCGCCGAAGACCGAATAGATCATCGTGCCGGCGCCGATGACCATGACGCCCGCGAGGAGCCAGAACATGGTCCGGGCCTTCTCCCACACGTGGAGAAAGCTCTGGGTGAAGACGGCCATGAAGAAGATGGCGAGGCCTATGAGGAACGGGAGGCTTATGTTGTGCCACTGCGGAAAATCCGGCCACAGGTATTCGAATGCCATGCCGTTATACGCCATCTGCACAAGTCCGTAGGACGCGATATAGATGACATAGAGGAGATAGCTTTTATCCTTTATGAAGAAGAAGAGTATGAGATTGTAGAACATCATGACCATGATTATGCCGTAGTAAATTCCAAGGAGGAGCTTTTCGCGTATCGCCTTCTCGGCAAAGGCCTCCGGGGCCCACAGCGTGAGGGAGAATTGCTTTGAGCATGATCCGGCAAAGCGAAGATACACGGTCATGCTTGCGCCCTTCGGGACCGGTATGGAAAAGACGAAGTTCCGGTACAGGAGCTCGCGCCGGGCAAACTTGTAACTGTCGCCGGTCTGCTTCCGGACATAGGCGCCGCCGGCATCCTTGTAGTAGACTTCAAACACGTCCATGTGGGGGTATTCAAGTTCGAGAAACCACCGGTCGTCGCGTGGCAGGTCGTTACGAAGGTCGAACCGGGCCCAGTAGGAACTGCTGTTGAATCCGAAGCTGGGGAATTCAGTCGTGCAGGGGACGTAGCGCGCGGCGTTTTCCGGCGAAGATGCTTCGCGGATGGTCATGGCCCCCGTTTTGTCCTCGAGGATGGACATGTGGAGGCCCAGCGGGATCCTGCTGTTCTCGGCGTCCAGCGTTATGCACCGGGGGTCGGTCGGTTTTTGCCGCGGCGCCGCGCCGGCGGACGAGACCGGTGCGACAGCGAAAAGCATAACGAGCACCATGCCGGTCACGAATCGTTTCATACGGTCATTTGATGTTGAAAAATTTTGTAATATGCAGTATTTCAAAAGTCTTTTTTATGAAGGGGGAAAGGTTGACGAGGGTTAATTTTTTTTTGTTTTCATTCATGTAATTGTTGAATTCAACGAGCATGGCAATGACCGTGGAGTCAAGGGAACTCACATTGATGAAGTCCAGAACCATCTCTTTGTCATATTGATGAGCGGCTTCGAGAAGAAGCTTGAGCAATTCAGTCGAATTATGAATTGTCAGAAGCTTCATGGCAATGGTAATAGTAACAGCACCGTTTACCGCAATGGAAATCACGCGCCATTCCTCCCCCAAACATACTATGTAACATCAGAGAGTATGCCTGAAATCAAGACATTTTTCCTGGACCAGCCCAAAAAACTTTTACGTGACCGCGACATTGCGGTCCGACCGGCGCGAAAGGACCGGCGCGATGAGACATACATCGGGCCCGATATTTATTGGCCCGTGATCATTTTTTTAATTGAAAATTAGCGCAATGTTTCCATAATGATTTGCAAAGGCGTGGCCGGTTTCATCTGAAGGCGAGGTTTTCCGACCTCGCCTTCATGACTCAGCATGGAGGAGTTTGACGTGGACAGGGAGAGGATAAAAAAGGCCGTCATCGAGATACTGCTCGCCATCGGCGAGGACCCGAAACGGAGCGGGCTTGAGGAAACGCCTGACCGCGTGGCCCGCATGTACGAGGATATTTTCGGCGGCGACAGGCAGGACGTTGCCGAAGTGCTCGGCAGGGCCCATGAGCTCGAGCATGATGAAATGGTGATCGTCAAGGACATCCACTTCCACACCATGTGCGAGCACCACATGCTTCCCTTTTTCGGCGTCTGCCATATCGCGTACATACCGGACAACAAGAGGATAGTCGGCATCAGCAAGCTGGCCCGCATCGTCGACATCTTCAGCAAGCGGCTGCAGGTGCAGGAGCACTTCACCACGGAGATCGCCGATGCCATCATGAAGCACGTCAGGCCGAAGGGCGTGGCCGTCGTGGTCAAGGCGCGGCACATGTGCATGGAGATGCGCGGCGTGCGGAAGCCCGGCGCCAGCACCATAACATCGGTGGTGCGGGGTATCTTCAGGAGCGACATACGGACCAGGGAAGAATTTCTCAGGCTTATAGATTGAATTAATCTTGACATTTAGCTCAGGGGACATAATACTTATTTGATACCGGGAGGCTGTTTTCGTCCTCCCGCTCTGCAACGGGAAAGCACGGGATGAAAAAAGTCAAGATCGCGGTACTCGTCTCCGGGTCCGGCACCAATCTCCAGTCCATACTGGACAAGGCGGAATCGGGCTGGCTGCCGGTCGAGGTCGCCTGCGTCATATCCGACAGGGAAAAGGCCTACGGATTGGAGCGTGCGCGCACGCACGGGGTCCCCGCGTATTTCGTCGACCGCAGGCGGTATGCCCTGCGGGAGGAGCACGAGGAGGCCATCATGGCGATCCTCAAAAAACATGACGTTGAACTGCTGGTGCTGGCCGGCTACATGCGTCTGATCACCTCCCGTATGATCGGCCCGTACCGGAACCGGATTATCAACATACATCCCGCCCTGTTGCCGAGCTTTCCGGGGACGGACGGATACGGCGACGCGTGGCGGTACGGGGTGAAGGTCAGCGGGTGCACCGTGCATTTCGTGGATGAAGGATGCGACACGGGTCCCATTATCCTTCAGAGAGCCAACCCGATTGAGGAGGGGGAATCCTTTGAAAGTTTTCATGAGCGTGGTCTCAAGATAGAGCATCAGGTCCTGCCCGAGGCGATCAAGCTGTACTGTGAGGGGAGACTGAAGGTCGAGGGCAGAAGGGTAAAAATTCTGGGTAAGGAGTGAGATATGGAAAAAGGTTTTGAAGCGCTGGCGCAAATGCAATATCCAGGCCGTATCATCATAATCGGGAAAAGCCCGGCAGGGGACGATGCCGTTCTTTACGCCGTCACGGGAAGGAGCCCTTCGAGCCAGGCGCGGAAGTTCGAAAAGGAAAAGAAGACGGTGTTCGTCAAGCCCACGGACGAAAAGACGCTGCAGTCGGGGAACCCGGACCTCCTGGTCTATCCGGCAATCATCGTCGGCAAGTTCAAGTGGATCGCTGTGAGCAACGGGAAGCAGACCCCTGACATCGCCGCGCAGTTCAAGAAGGGCATGACCCCCGTCGCCGCCCTCGGCAACGCGCTGCGGCAGTGGGACTTCGAGCCGGACGCGCCGAACCACACCCCCCGCATCAGCGGTTGCGTCATCGACGACGCCGCGCTTTCAATCGTCAAGCGCGCTCCCGACGGCACGGTGCTCCGGGTGTATTTCGAGGTGCCGAAGGCCGCGGGCAAGGGGAAGCTCATCGCCACCTACACCGGCGTCAACACTGACCCGCTCCCCGTTTTCGCGGGCGAGCCGCTTGATGTCGAGATCCCTTACGCTTCCGCCAAGGAAGCGGCGGCGGCGCTGTACAAGGCCCTGGCGCCGGAAAAGGGGAAGGACGATTACCGCGTGGCCGTTGCCGCCGTGTACCGGGATTCGGCGGGCAAGATAAAATTCGTCATAAAGAACAGAAACAAGTAGGACGTGCCGCAAAAAGAAGGCGCGGTCTCGAGACCGCGCCTTCCGCCTGATTTTCCGCGCATTTTTCTTGACACGCGGCGTCGGTGCCGCTTTTATCGCATGATAGTCCGTTTTTCCCCGATGCGCATCAATAACTTGACACATGGAGCGACAGCATGGCAACAGACGTATCATCATTCAAAGACGCGTATAAAAAAGCGATACAAAGCGATTTCCCCGAAGAGGCAATGATCGTCATCGGGGACAGGAAGATCCCCCTCAAGAAAGTGGGCATCCAGCTGCGCTACGGGACAAACCCGCACCAGCCCTTTATTGCCTACGCGCCGGTCAACAATCCGTCCCTATCGGTGGGCAATCTCGATATCCTGAAAGGAGGCAAGGAAGGCCTGTCGCTGACCAACCTCCAGGACATGAGCCAGGCCCTGAACATCCTCAAGTTCTTCGGCAAGCCTGCCTGCACCGTGATGAAACATGTCAACCCCTGCGGCTTCAAGGTCGACACGAAGGGCGAGCAGCTCTCGGAGATCTATCGCATCGCGCGGGCCTGCGACGAGCGGAGCGCCTTCGGGTCCATCATCGGCTTCAACCGGAAGGTGGACGCCCCCACGGCCGAGGCGGTGATGGAAACCTTCGTCGAGGGCATCATCGCCCCTGATTACGACGAGGACGCCCTGGCCATCCTCCGGCGGAACGAGGGGACGAAGAAGCTCAACAACGCCATCAGGGTCGCGAAGGTTTCCAACATGGACCGGATGCCCAGGTTCGTGGGCGACGACGTTGAAGGATACTACAACATCCGCAACCTGGTCGACGGCTCCATCACCCTCGAGGTCCCGTATTTGACCCGGATCCGTTCCGCGGCGGACTTTATCGTCGACCCCATGATCCCGAACTCCGACCCTGCGAAGAACGGCGGAAAGGATTACGTCGTGCAGCGGAAGCCGTCGGCAAAGGAGCTCGATGACTGCCTCACGGCATGGTATGTGAACATCAATGTCAGGTCCAACGGCATCGTGTTCGTGAAGGACGGCGCCGCCATATCGGTGGGGACCGGCGAACAGGAGCGTGTCGGCGCCGTGGAACAGGCCATAGACAAGGCGCTGAAGAAGGGGCACAGCCTCAGGGGGGCGGTCATGTCATCGGACGCTTTCTTCCCCCAGCGCGACAGCATCGATACGGTGGCACAAGAGGGAGTGACCGCCGTCGTGTGGCCGGCGGGTTCGATGAATGACGCCCTGGTCATCGAGGCCGCCAACGAGCATTCCATAGCCCTTATGGCGACGCTGGAGCGGTGCTTCCTGCATATTTAAGTTTTCCGGAGCATTCACGCCCGGTGGAGGGAGGATCATGGTATCTTCCGCCGGGCAAACACTCCCCAATTTTTCTTCAGACTTCATCCGCGCCCATTTTTTTATTAATCACTTGATTTCATATGCGGCCGCGGTAGTATAGATTCTTTGCGGGGGGTGATAATTTGAATGGTGCGCGCATTCTGGTCGTAGAAGATGACGCCGTGTCAGGCAGATATCTTCAAAAGACGCTGATGGATCAGGGATATGATGTGCCGGAGATCATCATGTCGGGAGAGGAGCTTGTGGAAAAGATCCACGCCCTCAATCCCGACTGCATCATCATGGACATCAAGCTCCAGGGCTCCAGCGACGGCATAGACACGGTCCGGGAGATCCTCTCCCGTTATGATGTGCCCGTCATCTACATGACCGCCCACATCGACCCGGACACGGTCAGGAGGGCGAAACTGACCAAACCGTACGGGTATCTCGTGAAGCCGGTCAATGTCAGCGAGCTGATGATCACCATCGACTTCACGCTGTACCGCCACCAGATGGAAAAAAAGCTGAAGAAGACCGAGGAGCGCTACCGCGCGGTCGTGGAGACGATTCCCCTCATGATCTGCCGTTTTCTCCCCGGGGACTATGTCATAACCTTTGTCAACGACGAGTATTGCCGCTATTTCAGTATCGGCCGGGAGGATATTGTCGGAACCAGTTTCCGGGATCAACTCCCGGTCCATGAGCGCCGGGAGATAGAGGAACGCCTGGGGTCCCTGACTCCCGGGCAGCCGATTCTGACCTATGAGCATGGGAGTTCGGGTCCCTCGGGCCAGCGTTGGCAGCACTGGACGATGCAGGCCCTTTTCGACGAGCATGGCAACCTCGCGGAGTACCAGGCCATCGGGAAGGACACAACTGACAGCGTGCATGCCAAGGAGGCGATCCGGCTGTCTGAAGAGAAGTTTTCGAAGGCCTTTCATTCAAGTCCGGCCGGCATGGCCATCGTCATGATGGGCGACGGGACCTTCGTTGACGTTAATGATTGCTTCGCCCGGATCAGCGGCTTCAGCCGGGACGATCTCGTGGGAACATCGATAAGCTCGTTTGTCAACTATGCCGTGCAGGAAGACAGGGAGAATATCTCCGATGAGATTAACCGGCTCGGGGTGCTGCGCGACCGCGAAGTGCGCGTAAAGACAAGGACCGGCGACCTCCGGACGGTAGTCATATCGGCGGAATCGATTCAGCTGGGCGATGCGCGGTGCCTGCTGATGCTTGTCAACGATATAACCGACAGGCTGCGGTTCGAGGAAAACCTCCGCCGGAGCGAGCGGCAGTACCGCCTCCTGGCTGACAACATGTTCGACCTGGTGGGGATGTGCGATATCAGGGGCATTTTCACCTACGTCAGCCCCTCCTACCGGATGGTGCTCGGATATTCGGAAAAAGAGCTGCTCGGCAAACCCGCCTATTCCCTGGTGCACCCCGATGATCTGCAGGGAGTAGTGGAGGTGATGAAGAAGGGCGTTAAAAGCCGGAGCAAGGTCGACGCGGTATACCGGATGATCCACAGGGACGGCCGTGTCCTCTGGTTCGAATCGAACGGCAAGGTGGTTGCCGGAGACAACGGCACCGTGATGGGCGCCGTCTTTTCGTCGAGGGAGATATCCGACCGGAAGGTCATCGAAGACAGTCTCCGCATGGCCCACCGCCAGCTCGGGGAAATAATCGATTTTCTTCCCGACGCCACCTTCGTCATAGACCGGGACAACAGGGTCATCGCCTGGAACAGGGCCATGGAAAAGATGACCGGCGTCCCCAAGCATGCCATGCTCGGGAAGGGGGATTACGAGTACGCCATACCGTTTTTCGGGGAACGGCGGCCCATCCTGATCGATATCCTGGGCGAGGATGTGTCCCGCTACCGGGAGCAGTACCTTACCTTTATGAAGGACGGGGACACCGTCATGGCAGAGTCGTACATACCGTCGTTGCCCTTCACCATGAAAGAGACCTATCTGTGGGGCAAGGCGTCGCCCCTCTATGACGGGGAAGGCGCCGTCATCGGCGCCATCCAGGTTATCCGCGATATCACGGAAATCAAGCGCATCGAGATGGCCCTCCGCGAGAGCGAGGAAAAATTCCGCCATCTCTTCGAACAGTCCGCCGACGCGCAGCTCCTTATCGACGACAGGCGGATCATAGACTGCAACATGGCGGCGGTAAACCTCTTCAGCGCCGGCAGCAAGGATCTGCTTCTGGGAAAGACCCCCCACGAGCTTTCGCCCGAACTGTTACCCGACGGCACACCGACCGAAACGCGGATGAACGAGATCATGAAATTCGTGTACGAGATGGACAGCCTCAGCTTCGAGTGGGTCCATCTCTGCCTCGACGGCCGCCAGGCGCCGGTTGACATTACCTTCACGGTCGTTCCCATCGGCGGAAAGCTGATGATACATGCGGTGCTGAAGGACATCACGCTGCGCAAGCTTGCCCAGGAGGCGCTCCGGAAGAGCGAGGAGCGGTATCGGGTGCTCGTGGAGACGATGAGTGACGGTCTCGTCATGGGCGACGGCGCCGGCACGGTGACCTTCGTCAACGACCGGTTCTGCGAGATGGTCGGCGCCGCCAAGGACGATATCATCGGCAGCTCGATAATCAATCTCCTCTCCGAGGACGACCGGGAGAATTTCATGGAGCGCGTGCGCGGCAAAAACATCATGCGGAAAGGCCCCTTCGAGATCAAGCTGAAGTCAATGTCCGGGGGGGATACTCACGCCATCGTGTCTCCGCGCCCGATCGCTGACGAGCGGAACCGCCTGGCGGGGATCGTGGCCGTCTTCACGGACATCACCGAGCGCAAGTATCTCGAGCGCCAGGTGCTGGAGGTGAGCATGAAGGAACAGCAGCGCATCGGCCGGGACCTTCATGACGACCTCGGACAGATACTCACGGGGACCGGTTTTCTCTGCGAGTCCCTGGTGAGGAAGCTGTCGAACAAGTCCCTCCCGGAGGCTGAGGACGCCCGCGGTGTCTTTTCCCTCATCAACGAGGCCAAGGACCATACCAGGCTGCTTTCGCGGGGCCTCTCCCCGGTGGAGATCGATTCAGGCGGCATCATTGCCGCCCTGGAGCGGTTTGCCCATACCGTGGAAAGCATTTACTCGGTGTCCTTCAGCCTCGACTGCGACCCGGCCGTCACTATCAACGACAGCATGGTTGAAACGCAGTTCCACTATATCGTGCAGGAATCGGTGACCAACGCCATCAAGCATGGCAGGGCCACCGGCATCACGGTGTCCCTCAAGAGATTGCGGGGCAAGATACATCTTGCTATACGCGACAACGGGACGGGCATCCCGGCCGAGGTCGACACCACCAAGGGCATGGGCCTCAGGATCATGCAGTACCGGGCCAATGCGATCGGCGCTTCGATAACAATAGCCAAGAACAGGGGCCCCGGGACCACGGTCACCTGCATGTGGAGATGATTTTTCAGCACCATAAAAATATTGACAGGCCCGTTGCCCGCGATATATTTTCCCTTAAAGGACAGGTTGATGGCAAAGAGCAAGGTATTAATAGTAGATGATCATCCCGTGGTGCGGCAGGGGCTGGCCGCTTTCATAAACGGCGAGGAGGATTTTATAGTCTGCGGCGACGCGGAGGACGCCGATGGCGCGATTCGCTCCATAAACGAGCTCAAGCCGGACATCATCATCGCTGACCTCTCCCTCAAGGGAACCGGCGGGATTGAACTGACGGCGGCGATCAAATCGCGCTTCAACATTCCTGTTCTCATACTCTCGATGCATGACGAGAATTTTTACGCGGAACGGGCCATCCGGGCCGGGGCGCGGGGCTATGTCATGAAAAAGGAGTCCATGGAGGTCGTCATCAGGGCCCTCCGCGATATCCTCGCCGGCAGGATCTACGTAAGCGAAGAGCTGAAGGAAAGGCTCCTCGGCAGGCTCCTCACAACGCCGGACGTGAGGCAGTCGCCCCTTGAAAGCCTGACGAACAGGGAGATGGACGTGTTCCAGCTGATCGGCAGGGGGCTTTCTAACAGGCATATCGCGCAGGAGCTGTCCCTGAGCGTCAAGACAATCGAAACCTACCGTTCGCGCATAATTGAAAAACTGAAGCTGAAGGACTCGGGAGAGCTGGTGCAGTTCGCGATCCAGTGGAACCAGGGATGCGGCACCTCTGAACAATAGATGGTTTGCCTAGGACCGTATTCGCCCGCCATAGGGGGATTCCCCTACAGTTATTTTCGTGTTTTTTCCCTCATTCAAATAACTTAATCAGGGATTGCAATTAATACAGGGTGTGCTGTATATTATAGGAGTTAACGGTCTCAATAATATGCTTATTGTAAATGGAGGTTTTACTTTCAGTAACAGTAATGCTTAAGAGACAGAATGTTATCCTGCTCTCTACAGTATACGGCACAATAAACTACACCTTGAAATAGAAGTGGATGAATGTGTTACCCAAACAACAATGTTTCATATCCCCCCCCATTTTTCTCCATGCCGTCAACTGTAGATGAGCAGTTTCTTTTTTACCTGAACTGCTCATCCTAGATAAAATCCATCAGTTTCTTGAATTCTTCTTCTTTCATGTTAAAGCTTTGCTTTTCAGACGGGAACGCGCCGGTCCTCACTTCGTTCACGTAATTCTGGATCCCCCGGAGGGACGCGGAGTAAAGGTCCTCGTAGATTTTCACGAATTTCGGGGTGAAACGCTTGAAGAGGCCCAGCATGTCGTTCAGGACCAGGACCTGGCCGTCGCAGAAAGCGCCGGCGCCTATGCCGATGGCGGGTATTCTCAGCTTTTCTGATATGATTTTGGCTATCTGCCAGGGCACGCACTCCAGGACAATGCTGAAGCAGCCGGCGGCTTCGAGGGACGTTGCCTGATCAATAAGCCGCTTTGCCGTGTCAAAATCCTTTCCCTGGACAATGGAGCTCCCCAGCTTGTCGGCGGTCTGGGGCGTGAAGCCGATGTGACCCATCACGGGGACCCCGCTCTGTATGATTTTTTTTGTCGCGTCAAGGGCATGGTCAAACCATTCCAGCTTCACCCCCTGGCATCCCCCTTCGTTGACAAAACGGCGCGCGCTTGCCACGGCGTCTTCGGGATTTACCTGGTAGGAGCAGTACGGCATATCGCCCACCACCATGGCGCGCTCCGACCCTTTTGCCACGGCCTTGCTGTGGTTGATCATTTCATCGAGGCTTATTTCGGTCGTGCTCTCCATGCCGAGGACGACATTGGCCATGGAGTCGCCCACCAGGATAATGTCGACTCCCGCGGCGTCCAGTATCGGCGAAAAGGAAAAATCATAGGCGGTGAGCATGGCGATTTTTTCTTTTTTCGTTTTCATTTCCAGTATTGATTCAGCGGAGAGTCTCATGATTACCTCGATTTTTGGATATAAAGAGCCCGGATAGCTGGAAAGTACGGTTTCCGCCATGTTTCGTCAATATTTTTTCACCGACGTGTATACTCCGGCTTACACGATTACTCTGACACCGATTGTTATCGCCCTTGTTGCCCCATGCCTGTCCCGGTTATCGGTTATAGCGGTTGGAAGATGGAGAAGATCGTTATCGGTAGTCATCATCTCTTTATTATAAAAATAAATATTAACAAAAAAATTGTAATGATTATTTTATCGTAAAAATTCAAAAATTTCAAAAAAATTTGCCCTATAGTCAAAAATCATTAATAATTAACTGTATTATTTAATAAATGTCGTTAATTATCAATAAATGTCAGCTATCTCCCTCAACATCGTCACCAAAGGTGGCGAAAGTTCGAATAGGGACACGTGTCCCTACTCTTTACTCTACGAGATCTTTGAAAACTTTTTCAAACTGGAAAGGCAAATCTCTTTGGAGAATTCCAGTCTTGTATTAGCCCAAATACAAGCCTGGAATGTCTCAACCCGGCTGTTGCGTAAGGCTTCAGCCACGTTACTGGTGTATTCATTCAGTTCCGGCCGCCCACCGGAGGCTGAATGGCATGGAAGCCAGAATACTTTTCTCAACAAAGGAGTGTAAAATGATAATCAATCACAACATGAATGCGATCAATGCCAACCGGGTCCTCAAGTTCAACGAATGGGAGATAGGCAAGAGCATGGAAAAGCTCTCATCGGGGATGAGGATAAACAGGGCGGGCGATGACGCGTCCGGGCTGGCCGTATCCGAAAAGATGCGGACCCAGATCCAGGGGCTGCGGCAGGCTGAGAGGAACACCGAGGACGGTATGTCGTTCATACAGACCGCCGAGGGATACCTCAACCAAACTGCCGCCATCATCCAGCGCGTCAGGGTCCTGGCCGTACAGGCTGCCAACGGTATTTATTCCAATGAAGACCGTCAGCTTATACAGGTCGAGGTTTCCGCCCTGGTCGACGAGGTTGACCGGATTGCATCTCAGGCAGAGTTCAACAAGTTTAAAGTACTGACTGGAGATTTTTCCAGGACCAATCCCAAGGCGAGCATGTGGTTTCAGCTCGGGGCCAACAAGGATCAGCGTGAGCGCGTGTACATAGGGACTATGACCGCCCAGGCCTTGAAGTTCCGCGACGGCTCAGGCAAGATCGCTGTTTCTCTTTCCGCCCCCGGCGGAGCCAATGACACCATCGGGATTATGGATGCTGCACTGCAGAGGCTTGGCAAGCAACGGGCCGATCTCGGCGCCTATTTCAACAGGCTCGAGATGACCGCGAAGGGGCTCATGGTTGCGTATGAAAATACGCAGGCATCGGAATCGCGGATCCGCGACGCCGACATGGCCGAGGAAATGGTGGGTTTCTCGAAAAACCAGATCCTCGTTCATACCGGTTCTGCCATGCTCGCTCAGGCGAACATCCAGGGTCAATCAGTAATGAAATTGCTTGGTTCCTAACGGTGCCAGGCTGCATCTCGAGAGTAAAGATACATAGGTTCTTTGAAAATTCAGCGCGATTCTCACCCCTCCCGGTGAGGCCCGACTGTCCTGCACCCGGCTGTTTCGGCAGCCCGTGATGCGGGGAGGGCATCACCGGCTGCCGGAATTTCCGGGGCCGGTGTTGTCATGATAATGGGCAGTCAGGGCATCACGCCAAGGAGTCAACCTTCGGACCGCGGGGCGGTCCCGGGCGCGCCATGATGGGGCGCCTGAAAAACACGGGTTCCGGACAGAGACAGGACCGGGCCCGGACCATAACAAGGGAGGGAACCTATGAGAATCAATCACAACATGAGTGCCATTTTCGCTAGCAGGCACCTGTCGGAGGTGGAGAACAGACTGGACAAGAGCATCGAAAAGCTCTCATCCGGCGAGCGGATCAACACTGCCGGCGATGACGCCACGGGTTTGGCCGTGTCCGAAAAGATGCGGACCCAGATCAACGGCCTGGTCCAGGCTGAGAAGAACGCCCAGAACGGGCTTTCTTTTATCCAGGTCGCCGAGGGGTCATACCAGCAGATCAACGAGATCATGCAGCGGATAAGGGTCCTGTCGGTCCAGTCGGCCAATGGAATTTATTCCAGGGACGATCGCGTTCAGATACAGGTTGAGGTATCTCAGCTTATTGACGAAGTCGACCGTATCGCCTCTTCCGCAGAGTTCAACAGGATGAAGATGCTCCGGGGAGAATATGCAAAGAACAGCAAAGCCGGCAGCATGTTTTTCCATGTTGGCGCAAATCAGGA
>Ga0116146_1000235_pt1 | contig 74713 bp, 54 predicted proteins | sample AD_JPNHG2_MetaG_FD_89748 | JGI IMG/M metagenome (GOLD analysis project Ga0116146, IMG submission 89748) | Active sludge microbial communities of municipal wastewater-treating anaerobic digesters from Japan - AD_JPNHG2_MetaG | ecosystem: Engineered > Bioreactor > Anaerobic > Digestate | place... | reverse complement strand
CTACGGCCCGTTCCGCGACGCCGCCGAGTCGCCGCCCCGCTTCGGCGACCGCAAGAGCTACCAGATGAACCCGGCCAACGGTGATGAGGCTTTGCGCGAGGTGGCGGCTGACATCGAGGAAGGAGCCGACATCGTCATGGTCAAGCCGGCCGTGAATTACCTCGATATCATCTGGCGGGTCAAGCAGCGGTTCGGCATGCCCACCGCCGCCTACCATGTCAGCGGCGAATTCAGCATGATCAAGGCCGCCGCCGCCAACGGATGGATCGACGAAAAAGCCGCCGCCCTCGAAACCACCACCGCCATCGCCCGCGCCGGGGCCGATCTGATCATCACCTACTTCGCCAAGGACCTGGCGGGGTGGATGTGAAAGCCGGGCGAGGAGCGGTTTGTTTATTCCGCGCGCGCAGCAGGTGGTTTCAGCGTCCGCCCTTATCAGCACGAGCTTTCTCGATCGCTTGAAGTCGCCACGGCTGCCTGCTAAACTAGTGTCATGACCTGCAAGCAGTTGGCCATTGAGACGATCCAGAAACTGCCGGATTCCGCCACTTGGTTTGACATCGAAGAACGGATCCAGTTCCTGGCAGCCATCGACAAAGGGCTGGATGATGTCAAGAACGGCCGGGTCATACCCCACGAGGACGTCAAAGAAAGTCTGAAACAATGGCTTTCAGAGTGATTTGGACAGAGTCGGCGTCCAACGACCTCAGGCAGATCGTCCAGTTCATCGCTCGTGACAACCGAGATGCAGCCGCCAAGCTGGCCGAGCGAATCCTTCAGCATGTGGAGGCGGCATCCGCCCTTCCGTGGGCCAACCGGACGGTGCCCGAAAAGGGTGATTCATCGATCCGCGAGGCAATCCTCAGACCGTATCGAATCATCTATCTCGTCGAGGAACGTCGAGAGAACGTCCACATCTTAAGAATCTGGCATGCCGCCCGGGGCATACCGGAGATCGAATGAGGGCGGAATCTCTGCAGCGACACACGGACAGGAGCGGCTACCTGAAGCAGATTCACTCGCTTTTCGCTTGCCTTGCCACTCGGCCATCGATGGCCCAGATGCCGCGGACGCCGTTGATGGTGGCGGTTGAGACGGCGGTCGCTGTGCGGGCATCCTTCACGAACAGCGAGTTCCATGCCTGATTCCGCACGGGGCCGAGGGGGATGGGGTAGGTCTTGTTGGTGAAGTTCCTCGCGTTCTCGTCGCCGATACACACGGCCATCCGGCAGCGGTCCACGGTTCCGTCGGCGCTCTCCTGATATGACAGCAGCGTCCCGCCCGAAGGCAATTGCCGCAGGAATGGGCCGCCGCCGTACCACTGCGGTTCAAGAGGCTCGGCCGGCGCGCCCCGGCGACGTGAGCTGTCGCCGTCGACCGCGCCCGAACGCCAGTCGTCCGCCAGGGAAGTGTGCGGGATCACCGGCTTGAATCGTTCGCCGGAGTGGCCGTTGTCGTAAGTGAACACCTCTTTGCGAACCCGCCGGCCCACCCTTGACTCGCTGCACCGGGCGATGCCCGGCCGTCGCGATGCCACGGGTCTCGCTTCGCGAGACGCATCGTGTCAAGGGTCGGAACAATCATACGAGAAGCAAACGCGTGTGTCACCACTCTCGTATCTTACAGCGCTGATTGGTGCAAAGGTTTTCGGCCCCGCCGGTACGGCGCATCACACTTCGGCCTGGGTTAACGACCGCGTCGAATCCTCAGCCCCGGTCGGTCATCTCGAACTTCCGCCGGGTATGTGTATAGTAGGCGGGAGACTATAGTTTAGAGGCTGGAGAAAGGTCGATACTCCTTCCTTGAGCCTGCACTCTACAGCCTTAAGCCCAAGGCGGAGCGCCTTTTTGCCGGCCGCAACCCGAGCGCTCTGCGATCCGAAAACATGCGCGCAGGCCGCACGTCTCTCTGGCCGTAAGGTTCCAGACCGTCCCGGACCCTTTGCACACAGCCTACCGAAACAGGCACTCAAGGCCGGTGCGGGTTCCCGGCCTGCCGGACCCGGCGTGGTAGGGCCGCCGTTGGCCAGGTCGGCCGGCCGGCCGGTTTGGAAAGGACGCGGTGAACGTCACAAGATCGGGCTTGGCGCGGTTGACGAAATGAGATACAATGCTTGCTGATCAACAAATGCAATAAGTTCTTGTATTTCAACTCGAATAGTCACCAGGGCGGGGAAGGGAGGATATCACGATTCCCCGACCACGGGCGATTGATTGGATCTGCCGCAGTCGACCCTGCCCGACGTTGCGGGGTCGCAGTCTGCCGGAACCTGCCGAACATCATGTGTTGCGTGTTCTCGTACGACTCTTTTGCCGCCAAGTGGAGGCAACGCGGGAGCCACGCAGAGGCCTTTCATAGAAGGGAGAATGGAGATGCGAAACACACCGATGCTTCTTGCCGGATGTCTCTTCGGATTCCTCATGGCAGGACCCGTCTGGGCGGATGACGTGCTGCCGCCCGACTGGCGCGGCAACTACGGCACCATCACGGCGGAATGGGACTACTGGGGTCAGCCGGGCCAGGGGCCCGGTAACAGCGTTTTGTATCCCGGGCAGATCGTGGCGAATCCAGGTGGGTTTGACCCAATGCAGCCAGTGGCATACGCATACTGGAACAGCAGCGTCTATGTGCATGATGTATTGAACGGGCGTCAGAGCGTTCTCGAGATCAATCCTGGCGGAGGGCTGGGTCCGGTCCAGTTCGGCCTGCTGAACTACAATTGGCCTAACCCGGAGAAAAGGATCAGAATCCAAATCACCTTCCAGGGAAGCGGCGTCGTCGATTTCTACACCGGCAGCGGCTCGGATCCGCCTACGACCGTGCCGTGGTCGCCCACCTGGCCGTGGACCAGGATCGATGCGGTGGTGTCAGCGAGCTATGCGCATCCGGACGGTTGGCAGACGAATGCCTACGATCTGGTGATCGAGCCTAACCCGGCGTGGGAAGTCATCGCGCTCGACTGGGTTTACGTGGGTCCAGGTGGCTGGACGGCATTCATTGATCAGGTTGTCATCGATACGTGGTGCGTTCCAGAACCCGCAAGCGCAGGCTTGTTTGCCGTCGCGGGTCTGTCTGCTCTGTGTCACAGGCGACGGCGAGCCTGATCGATCGGGTTTTTGTGCCTGTTGAACTGTTGCATCGACCGGGATCGGTCGCCGGACCGGTCCCGGGATTCATTATCATAGCTTTTCGCTCATCCGCGCGACGGCAGGCATGATCACGCAGCCCCGACGCCGTTGGGCATGCCGCAGAGCCTTTCGCGGACCGATCCTCGCCGCTTTGACCTCGTCTGGTGGGCCAGTATACTGCGGCCGTTTCAAGCAGCGCGAATCAGAGGTTTTGCGAGGACACAGACCATGTCACTTCTGTGCGGAATCGACATCGGAACATCGGCAACCAAAGTCTTGTTGTGCAGACCCAATGGAAAAGTGCTGGCCACGGCCAGCACGGAGTACCCCGTTTACACGCCCAAGCCGGGTTGGTCGGAGCAGGAACCGGAGGACTGGTGGAAGGCGACCGTTCAAGGGATCGCCGCCGCTTGCAAGAAGGCCAAAGTCAAGGCCTCGGCGATCACGGGGATCGGCTTGTCCGGCCAGATGCACGGCAGCGTCTTCGTGGACAAGTCCGGCAAGTCGCTTCGGAGAGCATTGCTCTGGAATGATCAGCGAACGGGTGCGGAATGCGCCGAAATCGAGCAAAGAGCCGGTGGACGAGACCAACTCATCTCCATGGTCTCGAATGTTGCCCTGACGGGGTTTACCGCCCCGAAGATCCTCTGGGTGCGCAAGAACGATCCCAAGACATACGGCAAGACTCACCGAATACTGTTACCGAAGGATTACATTCGGCTCAAGCTGACCGGCGAGTATGCCTCGGAGGTGAGCGATGCGGCCGGAACGCTGCTGTTGGACATTGGCAATCGGACCTGGCACTTGGGCCTGCTCGAAAGGCTGGAAATCGACAAGGATCTCATGCCGCCGGTGTATGAGTCTCCGGAGGTAAGCGGCAAGGTTTCAGCCGCGGCAGCCAAGCTGACGGGCTTGACGCCGGGTACCCCCGTTGTTGGTGGTGCGGGCGACCAGCCTGCTGGGGCGGTCGGCAACGGCATCGTCACTTCTGGGATCGTCTCGGCCACCATGGGAACCAGTGGCGTCGTTTTTGCCCACAGCGACAATCCGGTACCCAACGCAGATGGCAACCTTCAGTCGTTCTGCCATGCGGTACCCGGGAAATGGTGTGTCTTCGGGTGCATGCTCTCGGCCGGCGGCAGCCTGCAATGGTTGCGTAACACCTTGTTTGACAAGGAGATCGAGAAGCTTCGCCGGACCAAGAAAGATCTTGGTCAGCTCTACCCGGCGATGATCGAGGAGGCCGCGCAGGCTCCGGCCGGCTGTGAGGGGCTGATCTTTCTGCCTTACCTGACCGGCGAGCGTTGCCCGTATCCCGATCCGCAGGCCCGCGGGGCGTGGATAGGCCTCACCGTCCGACACAAGCGATCTCACATGATCAGAGCCGTGCTTGAGGGCATCACCTTCGGGATGCGCGATCAGATTGAGATCATGCGCTCTCGCGGCGTCGCGATCACCCAAGTCCGTGCCAGCGGCGGGGGAGCGGCCAGCCGATTCTGGCGACAGATGCAAGCGGACATGTACAAGGCCAATGTCGTCACGATCAACACGCGCGAGGGTGGTGCCCTGGGTGTTGCGCTTCTGGCAGCGGTCGGCACTGGCGAGTACGCCACCGTACCTGAAGCCTGCAAAGCGGCGATCCGAGTGACCGAGACCCTCAAGCCTAAACAGGCCAGCGCCAGGGTTTATGACGACCTGTACCCGACCTACCAAGCCTTATACCGCAGTCTGCGAGATCATTTCGTCAGCCTGGGATCAGCCTGCTGAATGTAAGGCCTTGTCAATAAATGACCTGTGACGAGGCAAGGAGACCGGTCGCCCGTGGTTCGGCCATCTCCGGTGGGTTGGCCGAAGAATAGATATGGCGGCTGAAACGCGGTCCACTCACCAAGCGTGAGTTGGAAGATCGTTTTCGCGAAAGGGGCAGAAACAAGGCACCGGGCCCGGGTTGCAGTGACACTCGGGCCGTCCTATACTGACAGCGTTGCCGAGTGGGCAACCCCGCGCGTGACTGACCTGCGAGAGGTGTCTTTCCGACAGAAAGGTAAACCGCACGACGGAGGTTATTGCGTATGAAACGGCGTGCATATCGTTTTCTGGTCTGGCTGACGATGGCTTTCACCGGCGCAACTCTCTTCCAGACTTATCCCATGTATCCCGTCAGCGGTGATAGCGGGACGGGGTACTACGGCTGCACGAGGTTCGCAGCCAACTCCATCGGCAACTCAATCGATTTCTGTTGGTTGCTGGATTGCCAGAATGGTTTCTTCGGCGGGTTGATCGATCCGTGCAACTCGGCCGCCGGTGCGTTCCTGGTAGATTGCGACACGTATACGCCGCCGACCACGGACACCACGGACAATACGAGCGGCACGAACACCACAAACTGAGGCGGGTTGCCGCCGAAGGCGGACAGAATCATCGGTTTTGGGGAACAACAAGACTGGTTTGGGTTGCGAGGCAAACATGAAGACCAAGAATCGATTCTGGAAGTCGGCAGTGCGGCTGGTCATGTATCTTTCGCTGTTCCAGGCCGCTTGCATCACGGGTTGCCTCAGTAAGGTTGCCCGCAACATCAACCCGTGCGGCACGATCCTGAACTGCAATCCAACCGAATGGGATTGGATGTTCCACAGCGGGGATTATCCTGACTATAGTGCCGACCCGACGTGCGTGATTCCCGGGCAGTGCGGCACGACGTGGCCTCCGACTGAACCTGGCCAGTTGGGCAGCGGGGGCAGCGGCACGACGACGACCACTACCGGCACGACGACGACCGGCTATCTGGGCGGATACACCGGCGGATATGGTGGCGGTTACGGCGGCGGTTATGGTTACGGCTACTGACCGGCGGGTGCCGCCGGTGGTTCGTCGGCCAGGACATGCGGCAGATCAGTCCCCAACAGCATTGTGAGCGGGACAACCAGACGGACGCGAGAACCCGACTCTCGCGTCCGTCGTTCTTTGCTGATAGCCGACCGCTGAAAGCTGAATGCTTCTTATGCCGCGGCTATGTGGTCTTCAGTCGAGTCAAATCTCACGCTGACTCGCTTGCTGACGCCCGCCTCCTGCATGGTGATGCCATAGAGAACGTCCGCGATGCCCATCGTCCGCTTCGAATGCGTGATGATGATGAACTGCGACTTGTCGAGAAACTCGCCGACGATGCGGTTGAACCGTTCGTTGTTGGCCTCATCCAGCGCCGCGTCCACCTCGTCGAGAATGGCGAACGGTGACGGCCGGCTCCGGAAGATCGACAGCAAGAGGGCTATGGCCGTCATGGTCTTCTCGCCGCCCGAGAGCAGCGAAATGCTTTGCAGCTCCTTGCCCGGCGGCCGGGCCTGGATCTCAATGCCAGCCTCAAGAACGTCCAGCGGCTGGCCTTCGGGCGGCTGTTCCAGGATGATGTCGGCCTTACCGCCGCCGAACAGCTTGCGAAACAGTTCCTGAAAGTGACCCCGAACGGTCTCGAAGGTCTGCGTGAATCGCTCGCGGCATTCCTGATTCAGGTGCTCGATCAGCTCCGTGAGCTGTTTCTGCGAGGTCCGCAGATCGGCGCGCTGCTGGCCGAGGAAGTCGGACCGCTTCTCAAGCTCCTCTTGCTCGGCGATGGCATCCAGGTTCACATTGCCCAGCCGTTGGATCTTGAGCTTGAGCTCCTCGATTTCCGCCTCGACCGCGGCCCAGTCCTGTTCCTGCTCCCGGTGCTGATAGTTGGCGTAGCTCTCGGCAAGGTCGACGCCCAGTTCGTCGCGGACGCGGGCAACCAGGTCTTCAATCCGGATGCGAGCCTCCTGCGATTCCATCCGCAAGAGGTGCAGCTTTTCCTCGCATTCGTTCAGCGAGCTTCGTTCCACCTTGGTCCGGGCTGCCAACTGCTCGATTTCCAGCCGTATCTCCTGTCGTCGCCGTTGTCGGGCAAGCAGGTCGGCGTCCCGTTGTTCCTTCAACGAGTACAGTTCGGCCAGACGGCTTTCGGCGCTCAGGATCATCCGTTCGGCCTGGGCGATCCGCCCGGCGGAGTCTTCCGACTCACGAGCCGCGCTGCGAACGGCTTCTTCGCTGGCCTGGCAGGCCTCCCGCGTGCCGTGCAGCGCCCCGGCCATCAGGCTTCGACGCTGCATCAGCTCGGCGACGGCAACCCTGGCCTGGGTCATTTGTTCGCTCAGCCGCGACCGCTCTTCGCTCAGAACCGCGATCTGTGCGTCAAGCCGGCGGATTCGTTCTTCTCGATCCACGTTCTCGCTTTCCAGCCGGGACAGGGCTTGCGAGCAGTGATTGCTCTTTTCGGTCGCCTCGGCAATCTGGCGATCGATTGCGGCCATCTCGCTATGGATCAGGGGTTGCTCCTGCATCAGACGCTGCACGGCGTTTTCGTTCGCATGGCGCAGGCTGTCGATCTCGACCTCGGCCCGGAGCGACTCATTGAGCAGCCGCCGCTGGTCTTCGATCGCCTGCTCGATCTGCACCATTTCGGTCGAGGTTTCCTCCAGCCGGCCGGATTCGGAGTCGATTCTCTCGTCCACTTCTTCGAGCTGCACGTCTATTTCCCGAAGCTCGCTCTTGCGAGATATGAGGCCGGTTCGACCGCCGGCCGGTCCCATTTCGCAATGGGCCTTGAGCGGGTCCAGCAACTCGCCCGTCAGCGTCACGTAGCGATAACCCGGGGGGTTCTGTCCGGCCATGCGTATCGCGTCGGCCAGCGTTCGGACGATGATGGTCTTGCCCAGCAGGTGCCGAACAAGCCGCTCGGCGTCTTTCTGGAAACGGATCACGTCCATCGCATAGGCCACGAACCCTTCCTGCTGGGTGAAATCGCGGCCGTCGACGAATGGCGGCAGACGGTCGATGCAGATCGCTTTCACACGGCCGGGAAAATCCGCGAACAGTTCGGCATCCCGGAAAAACGCCTCGCTGTCCTCGACGACCAGGTATTGGTCATACTCGCCGAGGGCGATCTCGATGAGCGTGGCGTTGGCCACGTCAACGGCGATCAGGTCGGCCACCATTCCGCGGACGTAGGCAAAAGCCTTGCCGGTCGCGTCTCGCTCCTTGCGGTGCAGCAGCTCGCGCACGCCGGCGTCGACGCCTTCAAGCTGCTGCTCGAGATCCATCAGAACCTGCCGCCGGCTGAGCAGGCCGCTGCGATACTCCTTGGCCGCGGCGATCCGACCGTTCAGTTCGGCACGGTCGAGGTCAAGCTGGGCGGCTCGCTGCTTGAGTTCGTCGAGTTGCTCATTGCGCGAGCGAATCTCCTCCGCGACCTCCGCAGCACGAGCGTCGATTCCTCCGCGGGCATCCCTGAGTCCCGCCAGCTCGGTCTCGACCTGCTGCCGGCGGGCCTGGAGGCGGGCCTTCTCCGCTTCCAGGTGCTGGCGGCGCTGGGCGAGCGCCTGAATCTCGTTGCTGATTTGAGCGCTGCGTCTCATCAGGTCAATAACGCCGGCCTTGTCATCGTCGCTGCGGGCCCGCATGCCGGTGAGCTGCTCGGCCAACTGACGGTCCTGCACGGCGAGGCTTTCGACCGCCGCACGTGCGGCGTTGATCCGGTCTTCGAGCTGATCGAGGTCCGCCTGTTCGGCCGCGAGCTGCTGCCGCAGCCGGGCCGCTCGCTGTCGTTCCATCGCATGTCGTTGCTGGGCTCGCGAGCGTACCTCGATGAGTTCTTCGATGCGCTGTCGTGATTGCTCGATACGCTCGGTATTCGCCGTGATCTCCGAGGCGTTCGTCAGGATCTGCTGCTCGATCTGTCGCACCTCGCCGTCCAGCACCATCAGGTCGCCGTCGAGGGCGGAGCTGCGGGTTTCGGCCGAGCTGATCGCCGTCCTGAGCCGGGTGACCTCGTCCTCCAGCCGGGCTTCCTCCTGTGCCAGGAGGGCGCGTTTCTCCGACAGGCGATGGTACTCGGCCATCGAGAACGCGGCCCGCTTCTCGCGCAGCTTGCGGTCATATTCCTGGAAGCTCCGGGCCTTGCCGGCCTGATACTTGATGCTTCGCAGCCGTCGCTCGACCTCCTCGACGATGTCCTCCAGCCGCAGCAGGTTCTGCTCGACCCGTTCCAGCTTCCGCTCGGCCTCCTTCTTGCGGGCCTTGTAGCGGCTGATGCCCGCCGCCTCTTCAAAGATGTGTCTCCGGTCGATAGGGTTCGCCTGGAGCAGGATGTCCACCTTGCCCTGTTCGATGATCGAGTACGCCCCGACGCCGACGCCGGTATCCAAGAACAGCTCGCGGATGTCCCGCAGCCGACACTGCTCATTGTTGATGAGGTACTCGCTCTCGCCCGATCGGTAGAGCCGACGGGTGATGGTGACCTCGTCGGTATCGCGAGCCAGCTTGCGATCGGTGTTGTCAAAGAGCAGATCCACCTGGGCCATGCCGGCGCTTTTTCGGGTGCCCGACCCGTTGAAAATGACGTCCATCATCTGCTTGCCGCGCAGGCTGCGGGCGCTCTGGTCGCCAAGCACCCACTTGATGGAATCGACGACGTTGCTCTTGCCGCAGCCGTTCGGACCGACGATGCCGGTCACCCCGGGCAGGAAGTCGAAGTCCGTCTTGTCGGCGAAGCTCTTGAAGCCCTGGCAGGTCAAGCGTTTAAGGAACATGCGTGTGCGCAACCTCCGTGCGTCCGGAATTTGCCGAGCCCTCCCTGGCCGGGTGAAGGCAGCTCTTCCCGATTCACAATCGGCTAATGTAGCCGGAATCAACAAGAAATCCAAGCAGATTCGAAGGAGTCTGTGAGTTTCGCGGCACGTTCAGACCGGGTCGAGGGAGGAACGGCCTGTGAGTAGTCCAGGCAGTACGGTTTGGGGGCGGACGACCGGCATGTGGAGCAAACCGGCGGCGAGGGCCGGGCGGGGGGGCAATCAAGGCTGCAGGAGGCAGATCGGTATTGCCCGCCGGGCTTGCCGAAAGCTACCCACGGCTCGGACCGGCCCTGACCGTGACCTTTGAGGCGGTGCCCAGGAGGGCGTCGGCCCTAAGGCGGACCGCCTTTGTATGGGCCACAACCCAAACACCCTGCGATCCGGAAACACACGCGCAGAAGGCACACCCGTCGCGACGGAAAAGGCTGATGGGCGGCCGATCGGGACACGTTCTTACCGGCTGGTGCAGCCCGGATCAGCGAGGATGTAGGGGCCGCTCAGGCACCTCTGGAACAGGCCGAAGTCGGACTGGTCGACGTCCGCGTCGCCGTCCAGGTCTGCGTTCGCACAGCCGCTGGAGGGCGGACCAAGACCCGGGCCGGTGCTGCACTGCTGGAAGTGCTTATAATCATCTCTGTCGACGTCGGTGTCGCCGTCAAAGTCGGCCTGGGCAAGCGCCGGAGGCACCACCAGTAGGGTGATCGACGAGGCCGGCATCTGGATTGAAACGGTGCCTCCCGCGACGGCCACGTCCTGTTCGCGGACGATACGGGCCGGATCGGCCGCGCTGTAACGGTAAACCTGGGCACAGGCCGCCGACGGATAGCTGCTGATCGACAGGCTGCTGGTCAGAATCCCGTTGGTCTTGTTGATCAAAATGATCGTGAGCCGGTTGTCCGATCGCTGCGACGCATAAATCGAGACGCGTCCCTGGTCTTCGCTGACGGCTCGCACCGAGGTCTCGCCAAACTTCCGGCCCGCGCCGTCATAGTTGCGGTAGATCCGGTACGCGAAGGCCCCCGGCTGGGCCGATTGGGGCGGATCCCAAAGGGTGGCCAGATCGAGCCCTTCGCGTCCGAAGATACCCAACACATCGGCTTGGGCGAGTGCCCCGTTGATGTGCTCGAGCCCGCCGAAGTTGTATTCGGTGATCGCCAGCTTCGTACCGGGATAGTTCTCCGCCACCCACTGCTTCATGCGAGGGATCAGGCGCACATAAGGACCGTCCTGGACGTTGGCGATCCAGCTTTCGTCCGCGTAGGTGGGATCCCACAGCGAGCGGGTCGATCGCAGCCGGAGGGCCTGCGTGACGGCGTCGCCGGCGCTGCTCAAAGCCACGTTGTTGCCCTGCGGATAGTAGTGCATGTCAAGGTAGTCCAGGATCCGAACACCCTGCTGTTGCTCGTACGCCCGCATCTGCCGGAGATACCAGGGCACGAAATGAGCGTTGCCGTGCGAAGCGTAATCCGTGCCGGGACCACAGCCATCAAGGGCCGAGTAGAAATACGCACACCAACCCCACACCACGGGGCCGAGCGTGAAAGCGGCCGGATCCGCTGCCTTGATAGCCGACGCGTATTGAATCGTTCGGTCGCGGATCTCCTCATAGGTGGTCGGGCCGGGGTGGACATCGCGATGCGTCGAGTTCCAGAGCATGGGCTCGTTGTCGAGGTCGTAGAACCGCACGCCACCCTGGTCGGCGGTGCCGTATCGCCCGGCCAGGTGAGCGATCCAGTCACTCACAAAAGCGGGTGTGATGGCGATGCTGGTGTCGGCGGGGTCGTTGCCGGTGATGTATGTACCGTCCGTCCGGACGCCGTTGCCGCAATCCGGCCGCCAGGGATCCGTTTTCTGCTGGGGGCCATACTTGGCCACGCTGAAGCCGCAGGCATAAGCCCGATCCTTCGGAGTCCAGCCGATCAGCGGTACGGTTATCAACGAATCCGTGCCGGTGGCAAGGTTCTGCTCGACGAAGCGATCGGCGTTCGAGCCGTTGGGCAATTGACCGGGATTGGGGTTGCTGTCGGGGATATTCTCAAAATACCAGTCGCTCGCGCGGTTGGATGTATCCAACTGCCAGTTGTACCGCGTGGTCGCGTTCCCGCCCCAGCGATTGATAGGCAGGCTCAGTTCAGCCGCCATCTGGGCCCCGGCGAAATTCCAGCCATAGATCAACGGGCTGATGGCGTGACGGTCGGCGGCCACATCCACACTCAGGGCGGGGCCCGGCCCGGGCGGGGGCGGCCCCGCCGCGACAAGCTCGATGTCATCCAGGTAGTACACCGGCTGGGCAGCCCCTCGGCGGTCCTGCCAGGCAAAACCGCTGAAGGCCGGAAACGCAAAAGAGGAAATCGCGATCTCCACGTTCGTCCAGGTACCGGCCGTGGTGGCAGGAATGCCGACTGCGGTGCCGGCATGGCCGGCCGAGTCGAAGGGAAGCACCTGTATCAAGTGCCCGCCGGTTGTGCCGCCGTGGATCCAGAAACGAATGGCGCTGTAATCAGTGAGCAGAACGTTGGTGTTGTTGTGCAGATAAAGCCCGGCCCAAGCCGCCGTGTAGGTGACGGCGATCGACTTGCCGCCGTCTCCGTGCACGGGACTCGCGTTGTTGAAATCCCTTGTTGTGTTCCACGACCAGTCCTGCCAGCCGCTTCCCAGAGCATCGATGTAGATCGCCTGGTTCTGCTGACCCGAAGCGGCGGCTGGACAAATGAAAACGGCGAGGATGAACAAGGCGGCCCGCCGGAAGTTCTCCAACATCTTCATACTCCTCAGATCCCCTTATCCTGCCTCCCGATGGCCGTCCGACATGCCGAAAGCGCATCCAAAGCCCGCCGCAGCCGAAGAGACTTGCCGGTTCTTGAAGCTTCGCCGACAGGTCTCCGATGCCGGCACTGGCTCGGACTACACCCCGCGACTCTGGCGCATACGTGGCGTACGCAACTCGCTCACCGAGCGTCCCAAGGGCTACCGTTCGTCGTCGCAGGCCTTGTCGGCCGGGATCCCCGGTCCACTTGCACAGGCCTCGAATGCCAGGAGGTCTTGGCCATCGACGTCCTGATCGGCGTCCCGATCGAGAAAACCACAACCGCGAGGCACAGGTGCGGCGGACAAGCACACCTGCACGAGACCGAAGTCGTTGTGGTCCACGTCGCCGTCATTGTCCATGTCCGCGAACGGATCGTTGTGCGTGCAGTTGGGGTCTGCGGCACAGTCGGGATCGGCGCAGTCGACCAGCCCATCGAGATCTTCACCGTCGAAGCCGTCGTCACAGACGGTCTCCAGGGGACACCAGACGGTCGTACCGGGGCAATCCGAGTCGAGACAGTCGACCAATCCGTCATCGTTGTCGTCCACCCTGTTGTTACAGATCTCGCAATGGTACTGGTCGTGGCATGGTTGGAACCGCCCGACGCTGATGCTGTCGATCCAGAAAATGGTCGTGCCGTCGAGGGTCCATGGTGTACCGTCCCGTTCGCCGCTGCCGCCAAGCTGGTACGTGAGCGCTCGGAACAGGTCCCGAGGCGGCACCGGCGCGGGGTCGCCCGACATGAACACGTTGAAACTCATCCAGCCGTTCGCGTCGACAAGGGGACCGTCGGTGTCCAGGTTGGCTCCGGAACCGGCCCATTGATCCCACGACCAGCCTATGCTCCGGAATACCCAGTTGCTCCACCCGAACGCGCCCCACACGTCCATTGGTGAGCTCGGGTCGACTTTCACCTTCGCGCGGAAATAACTATAAGCACTGAGGTCCGCGCCCGAAGGGATGTTCTCGCCGCCCGGGAAGACGTCACGGGCAACCAGCGTCTGCCATTCCGCGGGCGGGCTGTTGGGGTCCCAAGCGACGGTCACCTTCAGAGAACCCGACGTGGGGCTGTTGTCGGCGTCCACCGTCGGATCCCACTCCAAGGTGGTAGGCGGCCCGGTCTCGGGGTTCTGTTGGAACCAGATGGCCGCCTGGGTCGTCGGGTCAACCACCTCGTCGGCCGTGTCAAAGTTGTTGATGGTGTAGAAGCCCTGCGGTTGAGGCGGCGGCGGGCTTAACCGGGCATTGTCGAGATGGTAAACAAAACCGGCGGTGTAACCCCAATTGTTCAAGCACATGACAAGCTGGAACCACGAAATTGCCGTCCGATGGTCGCTGATGGTCTGTTTGTACGCCGAGTAGTTCCAGCTCAGTGTGGTTGTCCAGTCGCCGTTTCGGCTGTCCCAGTTACCGGCTCCGCCACAGTCGCCCCAAATACTGGCGGTGCCATCATCGAAACCCGCGTTGACGATGAAATGAATCGTGCAACCGGGCCATTGTACGGCGGGATCCGGCGTCCACTCGCTTGCCAGCCGGGTCAGGTCCACCGAGAAAACGTCATTGGCCAGGAAGGCGTCGATTCGTGCGGCACTGGCGGCCATGTCGAGAACAGGACCGTTTCTCCAGCCGGCTTGCGTGCCGGTGAGTTTGAAGCTGTAATCGTGCAGCGTGGCCCCAACCGCGTCGTAGTCATGGGTGACCTGAGGGGGTTCCCAGAAATACCAACCGTCCCTGCGCTGTTCCCAGTCGCCGAGCAGCGGGAGTCCCGGGAAGAAATGCGCATCATCCAGATAGTAGGAACCGGTCTGGGTATAGGCTGTATCACTGTAGTTCGTGACGAAAATCAGTTCCAGCCATTCGAGGTTGTTCCGATTGATGGTCGGGAGAACGTGGCGATAATCCCATGATGCCGTGGTGGTGTTGTTGCCGTTGGCGAAGTTCCACGAGGCCCTCCAGCCAAGATCGGTGTAGATACCCCAGGCAGTTCCCGAATTGGATCCCGCGTTGATGATCAATTGGACCCCGTTGGTCCAGGTTTCCGTGCCGGCCCATTCGGCCGCTATGCGAGTCACGTCGACGGCGAACTCATAGTTGCTGAAGAAGGCGTCCCGCAACTCCTGGGTATTGAGCGATATGTACACAGCCCGCTGCCACCCGCCTGCCGGTACGGTTACCTTGAGGGACGAAGCATTCCGTGTAACCCCCGTCGTACTGAACGCGACCGTGGTGCCCGGCGGAGCTGTCGGAGCAATGGCCCACCCGTCCATCACGCCTTCCCAATCACCGATCGTCTGGGCGTAAGCCGCTGAGGCCCAAACGCACACCAAAACCAGACCCGCACAACATGTAAACTGCTTGCGCATCGTACTCCTCCTTTCACGGACCGACGTGCTACCCGGGCTATACTTCGATGATCTCAGCAGACAGCCTCAGGAAAACGTCCGTAACATGGAAACAGGCGCGCTGACAGCTAACCCTGCCGCGACCACCTGTGAGATCATCAGAATCACCACCTCAAACACCAGCCGCAACCCAAGCACGTTGAAGCCAGGATGTCATGTTGATGACTGGTGTAGTGGCCCGGTGCCTCGACCTCCGGCGAATCAGAATTGCAGCCGCCCTTGTATTGACCTGAGCGTGCGAGCCTGTTGGGCAGGTGCGCACGTTGATGATAGGTTACCTGAAGGCGGAAAGCATGTCAACGGTTCGCGAAGGCATTGTTGAAAAGGGGGCCGTGACGGTCCAGGCGGCTCTTTCAGAATCCCGAGAGGTTCCAAGGCGGCTTTCGGCCGCAACCCAAGCGCCCTGTGACCCAAAAACATACGCACAAATCGCACATCAGCCGCGAGCGAACAACTCGATGGTCCTCTCACGAACGAAGACTCGTCACCGATCCTGTCGGCCCGAATCATAGCGGTATCGAGGCACGCGCGTTATCGTATAGCACCCGATCGGACACCGGGTCACTGGGAGGTACCAAGGCATGTCTTCGAAACCAGGTGGAAATAGAAACCAATTCATCATCGGCGTCATCGTCATTCTGCTGCTTGGTGCCGGCTTTGTTGTCTGGCAACGTTCCGGCGTCAGATCCGAAAAACCGATTGCAGACCAGCCAGGAGGCACAACGGTGCCTGAGGTGGCAATCTATCAGAAGCTCTGCAAGGGCAAGGAGCTGGCCGGCGAGGGACGACACGCCGAGGCCCTTGCCGTGTTTGAGGAGGTTATCCGCGAATCCACCAACGCCTCATACAGGTGGGACGCCGACATCCAAGCCGCGCTGGCCATGGCGAACCTCAAGCAGATTCCCGATGCTCTCAAACGCCTGGATCGGATCATCGCCGAGTGTCCGCTTCCAGAAGATCTGCCCAACGCGCAGATGGCAAAGGCCGAAGTCTTCAGTCTGGACGGCCAGGGCGAGGTTGCCATTCGGATCCTGGATGAACTGGTCCGGACGCACACGGACATCTGGCCGAGGATCTGTGAGGAAGCGCTCGTCGCCAAAGCCGCGGCACACCAGCGTTTCGGGCAGATCGGTCTGACGCGAGTCACTCTGGACCGTATCATTCTGGATTACCCTGGTTCGGAGGACACCCAGCGTAGCTGGGCCGAAAAGCAGGTGAAATCCCTGACGGACAAGCACCAGGCCGCTCAGGCCGAACGCGTCGGGAAGATGACGGCCGAGAATGCCGTTCTGCTTGACAAGATCGGTGCCGGCGAGACCACGCTCACGGCCTCTCGCCCTTACGTGGTGACGGATTTGCTTGCGGTGGCCGAGGGGGCCACCCTGCGAATGGAACCCGGCGTCAGAATCCACTTCGGCGTTCGTGGCGGCATCGTTGTCAAAGGTCGCATCGAGGCAACGGGCACGTCCGAGAGGCCAATCATCATGGAACCCTTGGATGGTGATCCGGATCGCGACTGGTGGTTCGGGATCCGGTATCAGCCTGCCGAAGCCGGAAGCACCTGTCGCTTCAGTCACTGCCGAATGGCTGGCGCGGAGACCGCCCTGGAAACCATGGGCGGAGCCGCAGAGCTCAGCGATTGCGTGTTCGACCGCTGCGGCCGGGTGAGCGTCAAGGTCGGCAAGGGCGGTCGCCTCGCCATGCGAGCCTGCAAGATTGAACAGGCCCGGCGCGTCGGGGTCGAGGCCGAAAGCTCATCCGTACTCGTGATGGACGAATGCCAAATCACCGCCGCGACCAGTCATGGCCTGCTGCTCCAGGGCACAGGCAAAGAGACGCGGATACACCGCACAAGCATCAACGCCTGCGGACGCAACGGTATCTTTCTTCGGAATCGCTGCTCACCCGTCATCAGCGAGTGCCGGCTTCAGAGCAATCTTGTCAACGGCATTGAAGCCATCGACGAGGCCAGTCCCATCGTCACGGCGACGGCATGCAAAGAAAACGGCAAGCACGGCATGCTCGTAAAAGACAAATCTCAGCTTTCCGTAGCGAGTTGCGCATTCGTGGGCAACAAACACAGCGGCTTCGTGGCCGAGGGACGCTGCTCCGGCCGAATCACGTCCAATCGCATGGACGGCAATGAGGAACACGGCCTGGTGCTTCGCCTGGACTGCGATCCGGAGGTGACTCTCAATTCGTTCGCCGGAAACCGTCGACTGGGGGTCTTGCTGCAAAACGCTCAACCGGCCGTCTTCAAGAATAATGCCTTCGAGAAGAACGGCACGGCCGCCCTGCGAAACGAAGGACCGGGCGGAATACAGGCTGGGGGAAACTGGTGGGGAACGGCTGATGAAAAGGGCGTCAAAGCAGTCATCCAGGATCAGACGGTCAACGGCGAGTGGGGAGCAGTCGATTATGCTCCCTGGCTGTCGTCCCCGCCTGTTTCGGGAATACCGAAGGTCGCGGACTGAGAACCGCTTGCTCCGGCATCATCGCGACGATCCCGGGACGGCCTACGGCCCAGGAAATCAGACCCGGCAAAGGAAGGGGGAACGCGACCATCCGGCCGTCGCGCCGGCCCGCCGAAACTCGCTCACACACAGGGGAACCCTGCCGATTCCGGTCTTGCGAGAGCCGGCCCCGGCTTCCGCAGTTCGGCGGTTTCCTCGCCAACCCAAGCAACCGTCTATTGGGGAGCGCGTGCTCGCTGACTGTAGTCTCTTCCGGTCAGGTTCTGGAGAGCCCTGGCGGCATGCCTCCGCACCGTCGGGCTCTGGTCATTGAGCATTCTCTCAAGATCCGCAACCCCGGTGCGGCTCTTCTGCCGCGCCATGCCGTTGGCTGCGGCCAGCCGGACGCCGCTGTCGGCATCGCGCAGGGCCTTGGACAGGATGGCCGCCATCTTCGGGTCGTCGCAGGTGCCCGCGGATCGAACCGCCATTCGTCGAACCTCGACATCCGCGTTGGCCATCAGGCTCTCGATCGTCTTCGCGGCCGCGTTCCGATCCACGCTGAGCAGCACGCACAAAGCGGCCTCGGAAAGCCGAAGGTCATCCAATTCAAGAACCACTTGGTCGAGCACCGGCACACTCTTGCTGCCGGCGCTTGTAAGCTTCGCGGCGGCGCGTTCACGGATGATCGGATTCTCACTCAACAAGAGCTCGGTCGCGATTCTTCGAATCTGGGCCTCGCTCAAGTCCGGAACGTCAAGGAAATCCTCCGCAGATTTCGCGAAGATCAGCCACCCCAGGAAGAGCACGACGACGGCTCCGCCCGTGCCCATGACGACCCAGCGGGCCGGCCCCTTGCCATCCCGGAAGGATGTCGCCACGTTTTGCCACAGCGCGGAAATGAACTCTCTCACGGTCACACCTCCCTGCCGACACACACCGGAAAAGGGTGTTTTCGCATCCCGCAGCACACACCTCGATGCCTGCGTGAGCTCCTTAATCCAGATAATGCTCCTGCTTGATCGCCGCGGCGGCGATCTGCTTGGGAGTAAGTCGCTCGACATGTCCGTCAGCGAACATCAGGTTCGACTTGCCCAGGTGCCTCTGAAACCCCTTCAGGAAAGGATAGTTTCGGATATACACCGGGTCGGCAATGTACTGGAGGTCGTCCTTGAAGCGAAAACACTCGCTGGTCGACTCGTCCCTCTTGCTGTTGGCCTCAACCATCAGGATGGACCAGTAAGGTCGCTTGTACGACGTGATCTTCCGGGCGCGGTATCCCGTGGTCCCGTCCCGCAACTTGTAATGCTCCAGCGTGTCGCACGCGCTGCGATAGGTAATGTCCATGCTGAATCTGTTGGGCTCGTTGCCCTGCGACATGTACAAGACACCTTTCTCGCGGACGACCGCCATCCTGGCAGGATCTTCATCTATCGCGCACTTGTAGATCGCGTATTCGTTTCCGAGATTCTTGGCAAGCTGCGTGATCCACCAATGGCGACCAGACTGCGCGGCCTCGTACCAGCCGAAGTACGGCAGCCGATCGTCGTTGGTTTGCGAGTACATCACGGTGGCGTTGAAGATCTGCTTCAACTGCGTACTGCAAACCACCGCCCTGCTCAGCGCCCGAGCGTTGCGCAGGCTGGGCAGCAGTATCGACATGAGCAAAGCCATGATGGCGACGACGACCAAGACCTCGATCAACGTGAAAGCCTTTTTCGATCTGCCGGGAATGCAATGGACGTACATGAGTGTTCCCTCTTCAATTGACCGGATCTGCAACCGCGACTCCACATCGAACTGCCGGCGCAGCTCGAGACACTCGCGAAGAACTCTCATTCAACAACACGCCGCATCGCGGATACGACTCTCGACCATGCACTATTAGTCTAACCCCTGGAGTTGTATCAGGCAAGTCCCTAGTAAGACTTGGGAAATTGCTGGGCCGCCTGCAAATATTGCCTATGCTTATCGTTTTCCTGAACCGCTGTCGGGCGCTCAGTGTCTCGGGTCGGCAGATCTTGACGCCGCTGTGGGTTGAATCGGCCGAAAGGCGTAGAGCACGCCATCGAAAGCGGGAAACAATAACATCGGTCGGCCTTCGGCCTTTATCACCGCAGGCGAGGCCCAGAGTGAGTCCCCCATGTACGCGTGTGACCATAGAAGGGGGCCGCCCTGATACCGCCAGAGCATCTGTCCCCTGCCGGCTTCGAACAAGTAGAGGTGTTCGTCCCATGACATCGCCAGAACGACGGGTGTTTGCCCTATTCTCGCCAATGCACAACTTGAATAGGCGTAATTCCCAGTGAGGACCTGCCACTGTAACGTTCCGTCATGCGCGTCCCATTTGTAGACACTTCGGTCATATGAACCGGCCACGACCGCCGCCCGGGGACCGCCATCGCTCGGCTCTTTCAGCCATGCCGGGGTGGCATCAACCCAATAGCCCGTCTCAGCCCGCCATCTTCTGGCACCCGATGAGGCACTCAAACCGAACACGCTGTTGAGCCGACTGCCGATGCAAACCTGGGCCAACCCTTCGACCAGCCCGATGGAAGGAGATGAATGGGATTCCTCATTCAGCACCGCCGTCCACAAAACGGCACCGTCCGCCAGAGCGAGCGCATGGACCGTCCCATCTCCGCAGGCGACAAAAACCGTTTCCACACCATGTACTCTGGCGAATGCAGGTGAACTGACCGGCACGCTCCCGAGCCGCCGACGCCATTTGACCTCGCCGTTGGCGGCCGAAATGGCCAGGCACTCACCTGATTGCACGTTCTGCGTCGCAGAGCGATCTGCGTTCCATACGCCCGCGAGCAAGAGAACCTCACCACGATTGTCCACAACAACCGTCGGCGAGGCCATCACGCTTCGGGCGGCGGTGAATGACCACGACGCTGTTTCACACTGCCAGATACGGCTGCCGTCGACGGCATCCAGTCCGTAGATCGATCGGTTGAGTGAGGCAGCGAACACCATCGCCCGTCCGCCGACGACTCCCAGTGCAGGCGCCGCAAACACGGGCGCACCAGGGCGAAACTCCCACGCCTTCTCGCCGGTACGGGCATCCACCGCATAGACGTTTCGATCCTGGGAACCCAAAACCACCAGAGGCCGACCCGCGATCGTCCCCGACGCAGGAGATGACCAGACCGCAAAGCCCGGCTGATACGTCCATGCCCGGGTTGTCGGCCGAAATCGCCACGCGAGTTCCATCTCCGCCGAACCCAGATCGACGTCTGATCGCCCGCTGTGAAGGGGGTCATGGCAGAACTGAGGCCAGCTTCCCTCCTGATTCCACGCCGCATACAACAGGGGCTGGTCGAACTGCGGCAATTCCTCGGCCAGGAGCGGTTTCTCGACGGGGACTGCCTTCTGCCGACAGGAGGCCGAAGAAAGCAACAGGCAGCAGGCCAACGTGAATCGATGTCGTTTGATCATGCTCGAGCTGCCTTGGCGGGTTCCACGGGCTCCGGGGAAGACCTCTGATCGCTCGCCGCTTCTTCGACGTCGAGCGCCCCGGACGGGCACGCGTCGATACAGCGACAGCAGGCCAGGCAGGCAGAGTCATCCACATGACCCGCCTCGATCGCGTCCGTCGGGCAGACCTGCCGGCAGGCGTTGCACTTCGTGCAGCGGCTTGGCTCCAACCGCACCCGCCAACCGCTCACGCGCGTCACCAGGCTGAGCAAAGCCCCCTCCGGGCACAAGAATCGGCACCAGGCCGACGAAAGGATAACCGCTGCGGCCAGGACACCCGCCAATAGCAATAACATGGTGTACTGGCGATCATTGGTGAAAAGCACGCAGAAAGCGGCCTGCATGTGAATGCTCAGGATGGTTCCCCCCACGAAGAAGGCAAGCGACGCATAACGCACCCTCCGCAGGCCGACCTCCCATTGACGATCCGCCACACTGAAGGTGATCAGGATCGAAAGGACCATCAGATATGCGGCCGGAATGCCCTGCAGCAGCGGCTCGTTGTGCGGTCGAATGAAAGCGTATGCAGCCAGGGTTCCGAGCAGGAGCGAGCACGCCATGACAAAGCGTACCCATAGTACGCCTCTGGAACTCCCTTCGCGGCAGAGGGGCTCGCCTAACTTGCCCACCAGCTCCTGAACAAAGCCGATTGGGCAGACCCATCCGCAGAATGCCCTTCCCCATGCCATTCCAAACGCAAGCACCGGCACGACTAGCATCATCGACTGAAACGCCCAGACGTTGTTGTAGTTGATCCAGGCGCCGCCTCGCAACAGGTCGCGAACCATGCAGGCACACGGATGCAGCCCGAATACGAAAGCCAACAAGCCCACGGACTGGACGATCCGCCGCAACCACTGGCGTCGCCAGGCAGGCCGCAGCCGCATGAAGACGGCCCCGACGCTCAGCAGGGATACCATGACCAGAAACGGGGCCAGGTCCACCGTCCCCGCCACCGGGACCAACGGTTCGTGAAAGATCTTGAAAATGAATCCAAGCAGTGCCATCGTCACGTCTCCGCCGGAATCAGATGCACGGCCTTGGCATCGACAAGGACGGCGACTTTCATCCCCACGCGGCACCGCTCCGCATCGCTCAGCGCACGCCCGGCGAGGCTGACCCATCGCATGCCGTCGGTCTCCACCACCATGCGGATCAGGGGACCACGTAACGACGATTCGATCAGCGTACCGGGTAAGATTGCGCACGAAGCGGTCTGAGGCATCGCACCTGCCCAGGGCTGGACCCGAACCTCTTCTGATCGCACACAAGCGATCGCTCGTCCGCTGATGGCCGAGGAAAACCTCAGTACTTGCCCGCCCAGCGACAGTTCAACCTGTCCCGCACGCGCGTCCCGAACAACCTGACATTCGAACAGATTCTCGCAGCCGAGAAACCGGGCCAAGGCCGTCGTGTGGGGTTTCCGAAAGACCTCTTCGGCCGGGCCGGACTGAACCAGCAGACCGGCAAGCATCACGGCCACTTCATCGCCAAGGCTCCGGGCTTCGGCATGATCGTGCGTGACGTGGATGGTGGTTGTCCCGAATCGCCGGTGGCAATTGCGCAACTCCGTGGCAACGGTTTCCCGCGAGACCGGATCCAACATCCCCAGCGGCTCATCGAGAAACATGAGCTTGGGGCGAATACTGAGGGCCCGAGCGAGAGCCACGCGTTGCCGCTCGCCGCCGCTCAGACTGTCCGGTCGGCGATCCAGTAAGCCGCCGATTCCCAGCATCTCCGCCAGTTCGGTCGTGGCCGGTCCGTCTTGCCGATCCCCGCCGCGATGATAACGGCGGGCAAAGTCGATGTTCTGACGCACGCTCATGTGCGGAAACAAACAACAATCCTGGTATACGAACCCGATCCCGCGCGACTCCGACGGCAGATCGGTAACCAGGCGATCACCGATCCAGATTCGGCCTTCCGACGGCTGCTCCAGCCCCGCGATTGTCTCCAGCAGCATCGTCTTGCCGGCTCCGCTTGGCCCCACGAGTACCAGGTACGTCCCCGCCGGAACCTCCCAGCGGTCCACGCATAGACGGAAATCGCCGGCCTTTCGACGGAGCCCTTCAACGCGCAGCATTGGCAGCTCCTATCGCCCTGCCGAGCAGACGCGGCATGGCCCGAATGATCCACATTCCCACGATGACCCCCAGCGATAACAGCAATACCAGCACGGCAACCGACTGCGATTCCGATTGGCGGAATTCAATGAACCTTTCGTAAGCCAGCACGGGAATCGTTCGCGGCCGGTTGGCCAGAACCCTCAGCGAACCGAACTCCGCCATGGCCCTGAACCACGTCAGGATGGTACCGATCAGGATACCACGAACGGACATCGGCAAGGTCACCCGCAAGAAGGCCGAAGCCGTTGAGGCCCCCAACGTCCGAGCCACCTTCTCGTAACGAACGTCCACCGCCTCAAAAGCAACCATGCTGGCGCGGATCAGGAAAGGCGAACCAACGAAGACCTGAGCCGCGATGATGCCCCACTCACTGTCGAAGAACTGCAGGCCGAAATGCTGATCAAGAAACCGGCCCAGCGGCGTTTTGGGGCCTAAGAAAAACAGCAGGGTGATGCCCGCAATCGGGGGCGGCAGAACGATCGGCAGATCGATCAGACTATCGATCAGCGCACGCCCCGGAAAGCAGCGCCGAACCATCGCATAAGCCAGCGGCACACCGAACAGCATGACCACCGCAGCGGCGATCGCCGAGGTTCTGAGGCTTACTGCCAGGGCGGAGAGGACATCTGCTTCTTTCAGCCGGGCGTGAATGTCCTGAGCGGAAGTCAGGGTGCAGAAATAGATGATCGGCAGCAAGAGAAGCAGCAGAAACATCATGCCCGCCAAATGACACAAGGGAACGAACCGCTCCCGCCCGTGATGCCACGCCCGGACCGCCGGCGGGAGGGTCGTGTAGAACAGGGCGGCAAGCAGGAACGCCGAATACAGGTAGGCGGGCATAAACCGCTGCGATAGCAGGAAGAGATACAGGTACCCCACCAGCCAGGGATGACCGAGCAAGCCTGCGTAGGCAACCAGAGAAAGCACGAGCAACAAAGCGTTTTCCGGCATGATCCGCATCAGGGGCCAGAGAAGCCACACGATAACGGCATAGCCGACCGCATACGCGATCACGCGCGGCCAGTTCAGCGACCGGTGGCTCAGCAGGACGGACCCGAGAACAACCAGATTGGCCACAAACAGGGCGAGATTGATCTGCGGCCTGAGCGATCCGCCAGGCTGGTCCGCGCTCCCGGTGATACGGGCCCATGCAGAACCGACCAGCAAGTGCACTAGGGCGAGGATTGCGGCGCCGACCAGCATGGAGATGATTCGCTGTCGCGGCAGAGGAATCCAATTGGACCGCGGACGGCCGACCGAAATGACTGACGGCACCACTGGACCCGATCTCTCATCGGACATTGCCGTCTCCGAAACTGCCGGCAGCAGGCAACCAGCGGCTTTCGGCGTCCACCGCCGACCGCAGACTGTCGGGAGCCTGATCAGAATCGCAGGTCCAAGGCCGCTCGACAACCCGCATGCGATCTTTGATCAACAAGCTTTTCCCCTCGGGGTCACGGCCGGGCCGGGAAATGCGAAGAACATTGATTGCGGACACGCCACAACCGAGCATGGCTCACCTTAATTCAAGCGTGATCGGCTCCGATCCTTTGATTTCTTTGCCTCGTACGGCAAGATCTTCCAGCCTCGCCATACCCCTGCCTCCGGGGCCGACGACCGTCACGTCATATCTTACCTGTGGGCTGGTGTTTCGCCCCTGCGCTCCCGGCAGGATGACACGATCAGTCAGCGTCAGCGACGCAACGCCTGCACCATCGGTCCTGGCTTCCACCACCGTAAGGTCGCCACTGCCATTCCTTGGTTTGGCTCGTAGCACCGCATCGGCTACAGCTTGTCGGCCGTCGGCCTCAATCACCTTGAATCGCCTGGTCCACTGGACCGTCAGCTCTCCGCTTTCGCGATTGAACACGATCTTGGCAGGATCGAAGACGCAGTCTATCAGCACGACCTGGGCTGATTCCCCGGTCAAAAGAACGTCACCCAATTGTGAGTCAAATACCGTGTCTCTCAGCACCAAAGGCGCCCCACCTGATCCCTGGACGATCAGGGCGTAGTTCCCGCTGCACAACAGTTCGCTTCGCTCGATGATGATCCGGCCGCCGTCGACGTTGACGCAACTGAGGGCGCTACCGTCGCAGTAAGCGAAAGAGGAGTCTCGGATGACGGCTTGAGCCGACTGGCGAAGACATTGGCTGGTACTGCCCGAGAGGTAGCTGATCCGAGCGTGATCCATCAGCAACGAGCCATCGACGAACAATGCGTAACCTCGCGAGCAGGCGGTGTTACTCAACACCTGACTGACCGTCCGAAGGGTGGAGTGGTCGAGCCGCAGGACGCCGCCGGCGCGAACCTCGATTCGCAGGTCGCCGCACACCTGGGTAGCCATCTCGAGGCACTCCCCCGATGCCGGATCGCCGGGCTTGCCGAGCTGCAACTCGCCTTCGATGATCAGCGTGGCACGGCTGACCGCGGTTCGTGTCTGCGAATCGTAGCTGAATACCAAGGGGTTGTTGGCCTGCCGGGCAATCGACGCCAACGTGTTGCCCGGACCAACGACATGGAGCAGTTTCGGTGGAAATGGCGATGGCCCGGCGCTCATCGTGGCTTCCCGCTGCAGCCACACCGTCACCGCGATGATCGCCGCCAGACTGGCCAGGATGATGCTGAGCAGGCGCATATCGAACTCAAGTCCGCAGGAAAGGTTTCCAGCCCGGCATTCGCCATTCGATCTTGCCCGGCCGTCCACCGAGCTGCACTCTGCTATCGTACCGAAGCCTTCCGGTTGCGCCCACCCTCTTTTCGACTTTCCCGGTCACGCGGGCTGAAGCTGTTCTCTCTTGGGACTTGGAAGGGACTTTACGGCCCTGTCCTTTCAGCGGGGCGCAAGCCATCGTTTGGGATCGTCCCCAAGCGAGCCGGTCTGCAGCACCTCTCCGGTGATTCGTTTTCCCCGGGCAAAGCCTGCCGTGGTTTCGCTTGACAGTCCGGCGCCGGCGGACGAACATCCTGACAGGCCCGGCAGATCCGGCGCCGCGGAGGATACGCAACTCGTATCCGGGCTGAGTCGCCCCTGCCACGGCGAATCATACCCGCCGGTCGCGAGCCGCGATCAGGACCCCGTCCTTTCGGTAGCCCCATCGGGAGGTAATCTCATGTCTTGGGTTTCAGCTTTTCGTAGCCGAGATGTAATCCGGAATGCCGTCTTACTGGTTATTTGCCTGTGGGCCGGACTTGCGGCCGGGGACGAGCCTCAGGCGACCACAACCCGTCCCGCAAGCGATGAACCGGATCTCTGGAGCCTTGCGGACCAGCACGCAGGCACCCTGCGGATATCTACGCTCTTCACTGCACGTGATGTCCAAAGGCATCTGTCGGATGCCGCCGGCATGGAGAAAGCCATCGCCTGGTGCCGGCAAACCGGAATCACGCATGTCTACTTGGAAACCTTCCGCGACGGATATACCGCGGAGCGCGCGGCCCTGCTTGCCGCGAAACAACGGTTCCGGCAACAGGGATTTCTGGTCAGCGGGTGCGTGACCACCACTGGCATCGGACGTAAGAGCGTGAATGGCTGGATGTTTCCCTGCTTTACCGAACAGGCCGGCCTTGACAAACTCACGCAGATCTTCGAATACGCTGCGGGACTCTTCGATGAGATCATGATCGACGATTTCCTGGCCACCCGATGCGAATGTGAGGACTGTGTTCGCGCCCGTGGCGACCGGTCGTGGGACCGCTTTCGCTGCGACCTGATGGTTGACGTCTCACGACAACGCATTCTCGAACCGGCCCGCAGGGTCAATCCCGCCGTCAGCCTCATCATCAAATACCCGCAATGGTATGACGAGTTCCACGAAAAAGGTTACGACGTACTGCGGCAAACCCGCATGTTTGACAAGATCTGGGTCGGCACCGAGACCCGCGACCCCGACAACGAGAAGTGGGGCCGTAAGTCGCAGTATGAGGCCTACTTCATCATGCGCTGGCTTGCCACCCTCGGCGGCGACAAATGCGGCGGTGGATGGTTCGACCCATACGGCACCATCCCGGCTGTGTATCTCGAGCAAGGGCGGCAGACGGTCCTGGCCGGGGCGCGAGAAGTCCTCTTGTTTTGCTACGGTTCACTGCAAAGTCCGGAGGGGCAAGCCAATGTTCAGGCGTTCCGCCGCGAGTTCCCGCAGCTTTTCGAACTCGCGGCCCTCCTGCGGGGCAAGACGCCGCGAGGTATTGCCGCCCCAAAGCCGCCCGACAGCCCCGGAGGCAGTAACCGTTACATCTACGATTACATCGGCTTGCTGGGTTTACCGCTCGTACCGGCCGTCGAGATCCGCGCCGACGCTGCTGCGATGTTTCTTCCTCTCCAAGCCTCGGCGGACGCGGGTCTTGCGTCCAAGATTGCGACAATGGTCGCGGCGCACAAGCCGCTTCTCCTGACCAGGCAACTGGCCGAGAAGCTGGCGGGCTCGGTTGACTGGGCCGTGCCCGAGATCAGCATCCTGGACGTCCCGAACGACCCGTGGAAACTCATGGACATGCCGGCCGAAACGCTGCAGCGGATCCGAGACCGCATGACTGCTCCGTTCGGAGTCCAGGTTCAATGCCCCACGCGAGTCGCTTTGTACTTGTTCGAAGGTAACGTCGCAGCCGTCGAGAGTTTCAATGATCGCCCCGCCGAGGTCCTTCTGACAGTGGCAGGCATGAAGGCTCCCAGACTGGAGCTGTCGATCCCGCCACAGTCCGCGGAGATCGCCGTCCGCGGCGATGGAATGAGGCTCTTGCTTGCTCCGCGCAGTTTGGCGGTGGTGAAATGGGCTGACTGAGCAACGAGGACCGGAGAACGCGGTCAAGCCGGCGAGCCCGTCCTGTGAAATGACGAGCAGAAACGATTAGCCGAACGGCCATAACCAAGCCCCTGGTAACGATTTAGAGTTGCTGCCGGAGCCGACCGAATCCGCCGGTCTCGGAAAAGATTGTGCTTGACCGGCCGGGCACTGATGCGGTAGACTACCTGACACGCATTTCGGAGGATTTCCGCTGCCGAAAACAGTGCGACGCACGATGACCGGCAAGCGGGGAGAGAGAGGTCATTTTCCACACACCTTCTTGTTGGAGGAGAACAAGATGAAACCGATCTTTATTGGAATGGCCCTTCTGTTCATGGTCAGCGCTTCGGCTCATGCTGACCTTGTATACACCTTCAACAGCGATGCTGAGGGTTTCCAGAACGTGTCCTGGCAGGCAAATGCCCCTGCCGGCTGGGGAAACACGCCGACTGTGATGCAGACCCATACGGTCGGCGGCTGGCAGATGCAAATGACCAAGGAGTTCTCCTGGGGACCCGGTGGTGGAAGCGCCAATCAACAGCTTGCGATGCAAGCGCTGGCAAACAGCGGTACGGCCAAGATCGCGTTCGACGTCATGGTCGACGGCACCAGTTTCCCGCCCGCCAGCGGCGTGTGGTATCAGTTCAATGCTGTCGGCAACAGCGACGGCACTCAGGGCTGGACACAGATCGACAAACTCATTGACGCCTGGCAGAACGTGGGCCAGTCCGACTTGCGAACCTGGCACTTCGAACTGACCTTTGCCCAAATGGGCTGGCAGCCTGGCGATACTTGGTTCCAGTTCTGGACGGGCAGCAATTCGGCAGCGGAGAATCCCGTCAACTTCTATCTCGATAACGTGATCATCACTCCCGAACCGGCGGCGCTGACTCTACTGGGTCTGTGCGGGTTGGTTCTGATCCGCCAACGGCGCATTGGGTGAGACCGGCGGCCCCCCAGGGCTGGCCGGACCGCTATTCGGATGCGACTATTCAGCCGAGTCCGGAAGGGCAGAGCCGCTGCGCGCTTCTCGGCCCAAGCTTGAACATACAAGGTCAATTCCCAGATTTCTTTTGAATGGTCAGACCGCACCGCCACGCTCGTTCTTGCCTCACGAAGACCACGTAGTCACGACCCTCGTCATCGCCAACGATTTCAGGCGGAATGCGACACGATGGTCGGGACACAAGCCCCGGCAGGGCTGTTTCCGTACCAACCGGATCACGCACCCCCTGTGCTCTACCAACGCCGTCTTCATAAACGGGCATGCCACCAGTACATTACTGCAGTAATTGGCGTCGCCAAGCTCGACCATCGCCCGGACGGCCCGGGCAATTCGGCCAAACCGGCCTTCGAGAAAATGGTGGTGAAACCGCAGGTGCGTAAGTCACTCGCTAGGGGGCAATGTCAATGCTGATGCGCGCGGGTATTGTCGCGGTCGCGGCTATGGGTCTGGTGGATTCCAGGCTGGCCGCACAAGGGTTCATCGACGTCAACGTGAAACCGGCACCTGACCACGAGGTACGCTACACCTCCGGAACGACGATTTACGTGGAGGGGCTGGTCGAAGATCGATGGGTCGGCCGGTATTGGACTCCAAGCGGCCGGATCAATCTCCCGTACCAGCGATGGGCCGAAGACGCGTTTGAACTTCAGGTCAGGGACGACCCCGCTCCGGATGCGCCGCTGATCCCGCTCTCCAAGGGTTGGAGATGGGTCTCGGCGACCGAAGCACAGGGAACCAACCCGAGCCGGCGCCACTTCGTCGTTGAGCTTTCGCGCGAAGCCCCTCCCGTCACGGTAAGAGTACACACTATGCTCGACGGGACCCCTGTCCTGACCCGCTGGCTGGAGATAACGAATAACGGCAGGAAACCGCTTGCACTGATGACGGTTTCGCCTTGGGCGGGCAGGCTCTGGGCGCAGACAAATGCCCGTCTGCTGCCACCCCACGGAATCGAGCACGACTATACGTTGGGTTACTTCACCCGGCAGGACCAAGGTTTCGAAGGCTGGCTTGAGTGGAAGCCGTTGCCCGCAGGAGACACAGTGATCCAAAGCCTTCTGGGGCAGGCTTTTGACGCTCCGTTTTTCATCGTCCGCAACGAAGCCAGGGGTGAATACTTCGTCGGCCATCTGGCATGGTCCGCCAACTGGCATATGACTTTCCGGTGCGAGCAAGACGGCGCACTGCACTTCGGCATCGGGCCGTCGGCAGGGTGTGCCCAGCGAATCCTCGGTCAGGATGAAACCGTTCAGACGCCGGCGGTGCATCTGGGCCACATCGAAGGCGACCTCGACAGCGCCGTGCAAGCCGTGCACGATCACCTGCGCCGCTCCGTCCTGCCTGCCTACCCACGAGAGCGGGCTTGCCTGGTACAGTATTCGGCAACAGGCGACCAGGGTTACTTGGCCAACGAGTTCGGGGATACGGCCGGCATGAACGAAAGCAACATACTGGCCAACATCGATTTGGCAGCGGCCATCGGGGCGGACGTCTTCATCGTCGATGCCGGATGGTGGGACAATCCCGGAGACTGGGTTCCCTCGCCTGCTCGCTTTCCGCACGGTCTCGAGCCCATCGTGGATTACGCTCACAAGAAGGGCCTGCTCTTCGGCCTGTATGTCGAGATCGAACGCGTCAATGCATGGAACGTGGGCAACGATATCGGCACCAGCAAGGTGGCCCGGGAGCACCCTGACTGGGTAGGACCCCGCGCCATCCTGGATCTCACCAAACCGGAGGTCGCCGCTTACGTGGAATCCGAACTCGCTCGGCTCATTGACCAATACAAGCTCGATCTCTACAGGCTTGACTACAACCCCCTGCCCACGAGTGAAGGACCTTCCGCGACACGTCACGGCTTCACGGAGGACAACTACTGGCGTTACTATGAAGCCTTCTACGGTCTCTTCGAGCGGATCCGCGCCAAGTACCCCAACCTGATCCTCCAGCAATGCGCCGCCGGGGGCGCTCGAAACGACCTGGGGACCATGGGCAGGTTCCATGAACACTACCTCACCGACGGCCTGACCATGCCCAAGGTCCTGCAGAACTACAGTGGTCAGTCTCTGGCCCTGCCGCCGGAAGTCTTCGTCATCGGCCTGGCCGAGGGGGCCCACGGAGTCAATGGCAGCGGCCACATGGATACTTATTTGCGGAACGTCTTCACTCTCTCGACGCCCTGGCTTCTTCTGGGCGTTGCCCCGAGCCTGGGTGAACTCAGTCCTCGCCAGCGCGAGCGCTATGCACATTACGTGAATCTCTACAAGACGTTCATCCGGCCGATCCTGCCGGTTTGCAGGATGTATCACCATGCCCCGGTCTCTGCGACGGGGGGAGTCACCTCAAGCGGCTGGTTTGCGATGGAATACACGGCTCCGGACCGCGGCAAAGGATGGGCTACCATCGTTCGGATCGGAACCAGCGACACAGACACCTATCTATTCAAACCCCGCGGGTTGGACCGCGGCAAGACTTATCGCGCGACCTTTGATAGCACGGGGGAAACGGCAATACGAGACGGCATGGAATGGGTTCGAGACGGGTTGCCTGTCCGCTTGGAGGCCATGATGTCCTCCGAGTTGTTGCTCTTTGAAGCGCAGTAGCTTCTTGCCGTTGCTCAGCCGACGAAGATGCTCTTTCTCACGGCGGCCGCTCCGGCCAAGTAAGCCTCCAATGATGTTTTCGGGTTCATGCCATGCCGGTGCGGCGGGCTGATCGACGGGTTGAATGCAGCCTGCAACAACACACCCGGCTTGAAGGTGCCCACAACGGCCGTGGAGACCGAAAACCCTCTTCGCACGCGTGGACGGAAGCCTCATTTCCTGAACCCGGAGAAAGACTGAAAACAGCTTTGGCGCCGTCGCAGGTGATGTATAATTAGAATGCGGCCAAGGGGCGCGGCCGGGCAAGGACGTCAGAGAACATACGGTTGGTTCAATAGAGTTCATCGACGTCGCATCCCCGGGCTGAACGGGCAAATCGGAGTCCCAGGCCGCATGTCATCTCCCAGCCATCGCAGAAGGAGGACTTGCCATGACACACGTGAAGAACGTCATCCGGCTCCCAAAGAGATCTCTTCTTGTCCGGGAATGCTGGGCAGTTGGTATCGTATGTCTTCTGGCCGGTTGCCCATCGAATGATGGAAATGGCGGCCCGCTGCCCAACGGGCAGGCCAACGTCATTGGATCCGTCAAAGACGTGGCGGGCCGGCGCATCGCCAACGCCTATGTTGCCTGCGGTGGCGTTACCACTACGACGGACAATGAGGGCATGTTCTATCTCGACCTGCCTGTCGGACAGGAACACATTGTCGTTATCTCCTGCGAAGGGTACGTGACCGCCGGCGTTCGCGTCGACGTCAACGAGACGGGCAGTTCCTACTTGCCTGTCACGCTGATGCCGATGGCCGAGCCGCAGAGTCTCAACGCCTCCGACGGCGGGGTGGTCACGGGTGCGCGAAACGCGTCGATCACAGTCCCCCCCGGTGCGTTCGTGAACGCTTCGGGCCGGCCGGTTACAGGCAACGTCGATGTCCGCCTCACGCCCTTTGATCCCGCGACGGCTGCGGAGTTGGCTGCCTATCCCGGCGAGCTGCGGGGTCTGACGCTGACCGGTGAAACACTGCCCCTGGTCACCTACGGGGTCCTGGACATCACCGTCACGCAAAACGGTCAGCCGCTGCAGATCGCCCAAGGACAGACCATCACGGTGCAGGTGCCGGCTCCCAGTAAGGGAGACAAGCCCGACACGTCGGAGGTGTGGATCTTCGATGCGGCCACGAGTCTCTGGGTCCAATCCGAACATGGTGACGCCATTTACGATCCTCAAACCGACAGCTACATCGCCACCATTGGCCATCTGTCGCCGTGCAACATCGATCGGCCCATCGTGCCGACCTGTATCTGGGGCCTGGTCAAGGATGCGCAAGGTAATCCGGTGGCCGGTGCCTTCGTCCAGGCGATCCCGGAGTCGGCCGGCAGAATCTCCTCAGACTACACGGATATGTACGGCTACTTCTGCATGTACGTCGAGCGTAATACCGACATGCGAATCGAGGTATGGACACCGATCTCGGACAGTTGCCCGTCGGCCATGCGGAATGACTCCTATTGCGTGACGACGCGCTCCATCCACAGCGGCTCGGGGCTGGCCGCAGGGGGATATCCGGCCGACTGCTCCGCGAACTGCACCCAGGTACCGGTGATCACCACCGAAGACGTCGACCCCGGCCCGATCGACGAGGCTGCCTGCGTGGTAGCCAGCATCGCCGACAACCCGTTCTGGAACACCTGTGCCAGTGGCTTGGGCGACTTCTATGCGTGCTATGCGCCGCAAGGCGCATGCTTCTACGAGATCGATCCTTTCAACCCCTTTGGTGCCGGCTTTGTCCTTGAGTTCGAGAACGGCTCCAAGATGGAGTCGGAGTTCTCCATCTTTCAAGGACCTGTCACAAGAGTCTACGGGCCGACGGCCAAGGGTAACCCATTATGCGGGACGATCACCGGCAATGACAGCGAAACCACGATCACGACCGCATCGGGCTCCTCGTACACCGTCAGTGTCAGCGAGTCGGGGCGGATGGAAATGACCTGCTCCGGCGGGTTTTCTTTTGTCCTCACACCCGAGCAGGTGGAGTTCTTGAGCGGCTGCAACGGGAGCAGTAGCAACGACGGATCCGGAGTCGCATGCAAGGCAAAGCCAGGAACAATGGGCGCCGCCTGCACTTTCGACTCGGATTGCACGACGCCGGGGTTGACATGCTGTGGGCCGATCGGCGGCGAGCAAACGTGCCAGATTGCGACGTTCTGCGATTTGCTGTGCGATAACGATCTGGATTGCGAGTTTCCGAGCATCTGCTGTTCGGCCGGCGGCTACAACATGTGCATGCCGGCCCAGGCGTGCCAATAGTCGGCCGAAGGCCAAGGTTCACGGCATCGACGTCGACCAGTCTGAATGTGCCGTTCTTCTTCGTCACCAAGGCAGGCGTCATACAGCGGTTGACCAGGAATGTGCAGGCGGTGGAGACGTAATAGCAGCAGCAGTGTGAGAAACCAGGACGGCCCTGGCGCAGGCGAGCACAAGGCCGGTTCAGTTCTGAGAATCGAACACGGGTTTCTTTCCCGCGGCGCGGCGTGCATCGGCAATCTGGCCGGCATGGAAACAAGCATGGAGGCCGATGATCGCGAAACACTGGCCGATCGTTCCGAACAGGGAAGACAGGTGCGTGGGAGCCTTGCTCGGCCTGTCAAGATCCGATTCAGACATCTCGGAGAGCACGTTGAGGGTCTCACCGCGAACCCTGTCAAACTCCGCCCGCAGCTCAGTCAGAGAAGGATAGACGCTGATATCGTTAACCGGCCGGCTGCCCTTACCGAAGAGTCTGTCCCACCGGGCCAGGGGGCTTGGCCGACCGAGGACAAAACCGTTGACGATTCCGGCCTCGGAGTGGATGATGTGGCCCAAAGCCCACAAGGGATGATTGCCGCCGTTAGGCGTGGGTGCGGTGACTTCCGCCCCCTCGACGTCCGCGAGCAGGGCCATCAGCCACTGGCGACTCATGTCAAGTTGGGCCTTCAAGACCGCCGTGCCGTTCATGCGTCGCTCCTCCCCCCAGGTATCGTGCGCGGTTGTGACTTGGATGACTCACCGTTTCCCGAGGCCTGTCCCTTCACCCTGCCTGAGCGTTTGATCAGAGTGCGTTTCATCGCGTCAATCAGGTTGGTCGCCGGCACGCGGGCGATTCCCAGTTTCTTCGCCAGACTCAACCCCGTCAACGTGTTGGCGATCCACTGGGCCCCTGTGTCCGGATCGACCTGGTCGCTGGTGTGGCCGGCATCGCGGGCTTCACGCAGCAGCTTGCGGCAGCGATCCTGAAGGTCGTCGTAGATGTCCTGAACCGCCTCTCGAAGACGGCCGTCGGCGGGGGTCAGCTCGGCCGTCAGGGTGGCCAACATCTGACAGTTGCACCACTCGGGCCGGTTGTTCAACTCGGCCGCTTGGTCGAGCAGGGCCTCGAGACGCTCCGCAGCCGTGTGTTGCTTCATGGCCGGGGCAAAGAGTTGTTCCGCGTATTCCTGGCGGGTCCGCTCCAACACAGCCAGCGCCAGATCCTCCTTTGAATGGAAATGATGATAGAACGCACCTTTGGTCAGGCCCGTCGCCTCCTGAATGTCGGCGATACCAGTCCTGTGGTAGCCATGCTTGCTGAACAACTGGCGGGCGACCTGAAGAATGTCGGTTCGCGTCGCCTCGCCGCGCGATTGAACCGGAGCTGTGTTCGTATTGTTCATGGGCGCGCCTCCCACAAAAAGTACCAATCGGTCGGTAGCTTTATGATAGTTGAGTGGTTTTGTCAAGGCCGTTGGAGTCCTTGGGACGCCCAGCAACCGGCTGACCAAATCCTGTGAGTTTTCGATGGGGCGGACAAGACCCGTTCTCGCAGTCCCCAATTGCCAAACAAGCTCAAGTTGAGCGGTAGGAGATAGCTCGTCAGCAAGATCTTAAGTAATTGATAAGTAAATACTTAAACGCGCTTGAAGGTCGGTTCTGTGCCGCCGGTCATACCTTCCCGTTTTTGAACGGGAATACTCACAGTTCCCGGACACAGCAGCGACAGTACTGTTGACCTTGAACGGCAAACGGCATCGTGGGCCACCCCCCCGTCAGAGAAAGAATCTCATTCCGCCCTGGACCGACCAGAAGGGTATCCTCACTCTTGGTCCCCGCAATCGAGGGATTCCACGCGAAAACCTGGTGCCCCTGAATGGCAATCAGGCAGCCAGGAGCAACGCGGATTTCGCGCCCGAGGTAACCGGTGAGCCCACCCTGGTGGTGAAAGGTCCATTCGTCGGTAAAGCCTTGCTGGGCATAGACTTCCTGAGCAACAGCCAACACCTCGCCCATGGCCTTGCCCGGACGGGTGGCAGCCATCATGGCCGCATCGATTCGGCAGACTGCTTCATGTTTGCGACGAAGTTCCGGGTCAATGGGGCCAAAGCTGAAAAGGCGGGTTACTGAGACAGTCAGACCGTGCCGTTCACCACCCAGGACACCCATACCGTACCGTTCAAAAACCCGACCGGTCGGAATGGGATGCCGATAATGCCTTATGCGATCATCGGCCGCCACGAGCAGGACTGGAGTGCGAATGCCCTTGGCGAGGGCCGTCTGGGCTATTCGGGCGGCCAAACCAAATTCCGTCATGCCAGGCTCGGCTTGGCCGCAGGCAACCTCAAGGCACTCCGCCACGTCCCGGGCAAGGATGCGGTAGCGTCGGATTTCACCCTCCGTCATGACCCATCGAAGCGTCGCGAAGTCTGTGTCCAGACAGCACACCCCGCCCGGCAAGGCAGGAAATGGCACGTCGCAGGCTGTCCGAAGTCCACCGACCTCCGCCAACCAAAGTCGCTTCAGGGCCCCCTCATCAAACCAGGATGCCGCTTTGACCTCGATGTCCAAATCGGCCAGTTCCTCGTCGGCCAGTCGCGGGGCTTCGATATTGTTGGTGAGACAGATGGTCCGCTCCCTGGTGATCAACAGCGCGGCGATGCCGGTGCTGTCGGCCGTTCCCACATGGTTGAGCCCCCCGGCGGTGTACCAGGCAAAGTTCGGTCGTTGAGCCAGCACCACTGCATCGAGGGCATGGGATTCCATGTACTCGACCACCCGCCGATGCTTGGTTTGATGTTCCTCGCGTCTTGTCACGCTCGCGCACCTCCGAGCAATGCGCCAGATTGTAAGAGATCTCTGCTCCGCCTGCAGTGCGCGACCGTCTGGGCGGGCATGCCGACCGGTCCAGGTTGGGCAATCAACCCTCTTGAGGGGGTCTTCCCGCCCAAGGCGGGCTGATAGGCCGACCGTTGTATGACCGGTTGTGGTCGCCCGCGGTTGTTCTTCCTATGGTCTCAGCCCGTTTCAACGGGCTTACTCGACAAGGACAGGCCCGTTAAAACAGGCTCGATGGGGTGACACCGTGAGGGAGGAATTGGCCGACCGTGAACCAGTCGTAAAACGGCCGGCCTGTTTGCCCTTCGGGAAAGACCGCTGAAGCGGTCTGCTTTCGGCTTGCGTTCGCGACAACCGGGTCAGCCGCCAGGAGTGCCGCCGCTTCTGTCACAGGCCCCACACCCCCGGCCCCGCCAAGAGCCGCGAGCTTACAGCCCAGAGCCCAAAGCCCCGCCGCCGCTCCGCTCCAACCCCCCTTTCCGGAGCACCCCTCATGTTCCCCCCCTTGTCTAGCTGACGACTGAGAGCTGATTGCTGATTGCTGGAAGCTCCCTTGCCCGCTCTTTGAAACCTGAAGACCAGCCCCCTCCGGCCGAAGCCAAGAGCCAACACCCCAAGAACTCTCTCCGACCAAACGAACCCACCGACCCGCTCGGCCCGGAATCCTTTCCGGGCCGCACTCTCGCTCGCTCGGCCCGGAATCCTTTCCGGGCCGCACCCTCGCTCGCTCGGCCCGGAATCCTTTCCGGGCCGCACCCTCGCTCGCTCGGCCCGGAATCCTTTCCGGGCCGAATCCCCCGCGGAATCCTTTCCGCATTCGACGCCCATGACGATGGCGATCCTCCACCGGCAGGTACGGTAGCCGCAAGCCCGACCACTCCCCCAGCGCCAAACCAACCCGCCCTCCGCCGCCCATGACAATATGACAAGCCATGGGCGGAGAAGTCATGGCAAAGGAAGTTATAGGATCGATAAAGGGTTGTTTCACTGATAGATGAGCGACCGAAGAATCCCCGCTACGCGACACACATCGCTGCGAGGTGGAGCCCCCTGTTCTTCGGGGCGCCGCGGCGTGGCTTGCATCCCGTAGCGTCTGATGCTTTAATCGGGGTATCAACGGTAACCGGGAGCCGGATTCATGACCAAGTGGCAGTACTGGTCGCCGCTGCTTGTCGGTGGCGTCATCGGCGAGGTTTACGGGCTGCAGGCCTCAATGAACTCGGGAGGCAACCCGCTCATCACGATGGGCCTGCTTCCGCTGGCATCCGCGCTGAGCTGGGCGATACTGCTTCAGCTCGCCATGTTCGCCGCACAGGCCCTCTTTGCAGCGGTGCTGCCGGTTCCTTTCGGCAAGAGTATTCGCGGGACCCAATGCAGGGTGATCGGCTTCCTGATGCTCTTGGGGTCGCTGATTACCCTGCTCTTCAAACTGAGTGGGGCGTTTGTCTACTTGGGCGGCCAGCGGCATACCTTGACATCACTCTGGCAGATCTGGTTCCTCGGCTGGGCCGTGGTCGCCGCCCTGTGCTTTCCGGCGGCTCTGGTGATCTATCTGTACTCCCTTCCCATGGCCGAGTCGGACTTTCAAGCCGAGGATTAACCGTGCTCCGCCAATACCGCTCCGCCAATCGCCACAGTAGCGGGCAGGACACGGCGGCACCCGGCAAGAGGGGACAAGCCTCCATGACCAAGCCCCCTTTCGAAGATCCGTCCGGGCCCGCCGTGGCGACCCTGGCCCGATAGTGTAATCCGGACGACGAAAGCCGCCGAGGGCCTCTATCCTCCCTTTCCCGAAAAAAGTCTGATGTGTAAGCTTGATGCCATGTCCAGGGGCGAAAATGCACTGATCGACTGGCTGCGGCGGCGATTCCCAGCCAACCCCGCGCGGGTCCCCATTGGCATCGGCGACGACATGGCCTGCCTGCGCCTGGAGGGAAGCCTCCTTCAGATCACCACCGACATGCTGCTGGACGGCGTCCATTTCGACACCCGCCGGCACATCTACGAACTGATCGGGAGAAAAGCGATCGCCTGCTCGCTGAGCGACTGTGCGGCCATGGCTTGCCGCCCGCGCGCCGCCACCGTCAGCCTCGCACTGCACGACGGCATGTCGATGGACGATGTGAAAAGGCTGTACGAGGGCATGGCGTGCATCGCGGGAGAATTCGATTGTGCCATCGTCGGAGGCGACACAACCAGTTGGCCGGGCAAGCTCGCCATTGATGTAGCTATGCTGGCCGAGCCGATGTCGCCGCGCGGGCCGATACGCCGATGCGACGGCCGTGTCGGCGACGGCATCTATGTCAGCGGCCCGCTCGGCGGAAGCGCCGCCGGCAAGCACCTGACCTTCACACCGCGACTGGAACTCGCCAGCCGACTTGTGCTGGACCCCGAGCTTCACGCGATGATGGATCTCTCCGATGGGCTGTCTATGGATCTGCATCGGATGTGCGCGGCGTCCCGATGCGACGCGGAACTGTCCACCGAGGCAATGGAAGAAGTCATCAGCCCGGCCGCTCGGGCCATGTCACAAGAAGACGGCATCAGCGCGATGGACCACGCTCTTAATGACGGCGAAGATTTTGAGCTCCTCGTCGCCGGCGGCGAGGGCCTGCGGGCCGAGGAACTGGGCCTGACGCGAATCGGCCGACTGACCAGGCCGTCACAGGAAGGCCGGCCCACGATATGCCTGTGCGATCGCCTGGGACGATTCAGCTACATCGAACCACGGGGATATGAGCACTTCCGATGAATCAGCGGACGATCAACATCGCCGATGTCGAAGCAACCCGCCGGCTTGGCCGGCGACTCGGTTCGGCCCTCCAGGCAGGAGACCTCGTCGCCCTTATCGGCCCGCTGGGCTCCGGCAAGACGACGCTGGTCAAGGGCATCGCCGCCGGCGCGGGCGTGGCTGACTCGCGCCAGGTGAACAGCCCCACGTTTGTGATCGTCAACGAGTACGAGACCGGTCTTTCACCCGCCCCGCGAATCTACCACATCGATGCCTATCGTCTCCGCGGCGGAGGCGATCTTGAGTCGCTGGGTTTCGATGAGATGCTTTCGCTTGGCGCGGTTTTGATCGAGTGGGCCGACCGCGTTCAGGGTGTTCTCCCGTCCAGTCGCCTGGAGATCAGCATCGAGCCGGTTGACGAGAACCGACGCCGATTCCTCTGCCGGGCGTTCGGATCGGCCACAAGGCTTCTCGATCGGCTGGGACCAGATGAGCGGATTGTCCGACCCGCCGTGAATGGGTAGAATGTCCGCTCCGCACCGGTCCACAGATCGCAAAGGCCGAGTGGGAGATCGATGACCGTGCGTCCTGAAACCAATGCGGCAGCGGCATTGTGCCGCTCCGGTAACCGTCGGAAACGGCTCCGCACCGCATCGGGAGGCACTCCTAAACAGAGGGCTGACAATGGCTTGCGAACTCAAGGTATTCAACACGGAAAACAGAACCAACCAGACGTACATTTGCGATGAAGACAATGCCGGCCGGATGGTCGAAAACGACTTTGCCGCCAAGGGCACCGGTGAATACACCGATACCAGCGGCAAGAAATTCGCAATTGACTGGACAAAGCATCGCCTCGTCGGTTTCAAGCGGGGCAACTGAGCACGCCGACCTTCCTCTTGCTCAGCGCAGCAGTCTCAGCCACCCACAGCAGCCAACTGCGGTGGCCGTTATCGCCAAGGCATCTCGGTCCCGGCCCCTTTCACACGCAAGGATCGCCGTAAAACCCTGGGGCGACGAGCAGGCAAGAGCGGCAAACTCCACACCCTGGTCGTCGCGATTTGCCCAGCCGCGCGGCCTTAACTATACTGATGCGATCGGTAGTCTACCGGCCCCATCGTCTAGTGGCCTAGGACACCGGCTTTTCAAGCCGGCAACGGGGGTTCGAATCCCCCTGGGGTCAATAATCATCGCATGTCGGGTCGGCAGGAACGCCCGGCCCGCTCGCGCACCGTTCAAAGGCGATCACGTCGATCTGATCGATGTAGTTATCGTTGTTGTTATCGAAACAACGGCATTCGTTTGCCACAAGCGGCCGGGTCGGTCCCGTGTAACATATCTGGAAGCTCGCAAAGTCGGCCTGGTCGACGTCCGCGTCGTTGTCAAAGTCGGCGAACGGGTTCGGACACACTGTCGGCGTCAACGGAGACCGCCGCCAATAGTCGGACTCACAGGCATCCTTAAACACCCACTCGTTTTCGCACGAATACACCTGAGAGCCCGTCTCGAAATTCGCGTTTGAGACAAGATTCGGACCGCCGCTCTGACGCACCTCGACCTTGTCGACGAAGAACTCCAGCCGTCCCGGCGGAACACGGCCGCATTTGAATACCACGGTCACAACATCGTTCACCGGCGTAATGGTTTGCGGGCGTGGGCCGTAATTACCTTGATCAGGCGGCGTCTGATCGGTGATCTGCTCCCAGCCGAAAGGATTACTGTCCATTCCCACCTTCTTGCGAACCATGTACGGATTGTTCTGTTGCCGCGTGTGTTCCTGATAACCGTCGGCGTAATAGAGGTTGAAGGGCCCGTCCAGCAGCAGGAGCTCGTACCAGATGTTGTCGTTCGCCTGGTACGTCGCCTGCCCCTTCCACCAGAACGAGTACTCGATCGGCACCCCCGGCGTAACTGAGATCTCCTGGTAGATACCGCCGCTTCCGGCTTGAGTGCCCGTGTCCGGCGGCTGTGAATCCCAGAAGAAGTGGAAGGCCGTGGGACTTCCGTCGGGCGTATCCTTCACCATTCCCAGATTGGTGTTCTGGCTGAAAGAGTAATCCCAATTCGTGGGATTGTACGCCTCACCAACGGGATCCGGATCAAGATCAGGCCCTTTGTTGAGACTACTCCAGGGGGCTGCCCACGGTTGCCAGACGCAGGCAAAACCGGTTGGTGGTTTGACCACCCAGAGCGCGTTGCTCAGCCTGGCCGGATTGGAGCAGTCAGAACTGCGAGTTCCCTCCAGATGATAAGGCCCGGCCGGTCCCCCTTCGCCGTTGAAGCAGGACAGGTTGAAGGTCGCAAGCAGGTCGTCTCCGTCGGGCGTCAACATGGTTCCTGGAATGTTGGGATTGTTGGGATCATCTTCATTGGCGTAGACAAGCTTCACACTTGTCAACAGGGTTACATTTGCCCCCCTGATGCGGAATTGGAGCGGATACTGCGGATTGGAGACTGTGCTCGGCTCAATGCTGTTGAACACGGTCGCGGTGGCACAGGTGAGCTGGAAGGCGCCGGGTAGAGTCTTCGTCGCGCAATTGGGCTGTAGGGTCACCACGTCGTAAGTGCCCCATTGCGCACCCTGGGTCGGGAACTGGACGGTCAACGTGGTGTTCCCCGCACCGGCGACCAGGTTGGTGCCCACGAGTTCGGCGCCGCCGCCGGTCGGCACCAGCTTGACGCTGCTGACCAGGTGAAGATCCGTCCCGGTAATCGTCATCGTCGTATTGCTTGCGTTGTCGTGCGATGCCGGCTCGCTTCCGGACGTCGTATGCTGCACCGGACACTGCCCCAGAATCAGAGCTTGGTTGAAGTCCTCGTCCGTGGGGATGTACGATTCGATCGTCGACCAGCAGATAACATCGATACAGGCATTCCAGGGGGACGCCTCGGCCTCGTAAATACGAAACGTGATTCTGCCGTTGATGAGTTTGAAGTTCTTGTTCAGTCGATAGTTGCCGTTGGCGATGATGTTACCGATCCAGACCCAGTTGGGCCGCCGGCCGTCCAGCTTCGGATTGATTCCGGGAGGCCATTCGACAAACCGGACATCGTTACAGATTCGGTCGTACTCTCGTTGTGGTTCATTTGCCGCTCCTTTGGTCACGGCCGTGTACCACTCCGCATCCGTAGGAACATGGTCGGTAATGTCGATGTCGCCCTTGTCGTTGCTTCCACCGAAACCAGGCGGGTTGCCGTTGACCACCAGCCAGTCAGAGTCCTGGTTCGATTCCACATCGCTTTCGGCATAAAGCTGCTGCGTTCGGGTCCAGAAGTACCACTTGCCACTGAGACTGATATCTCCCGGCACATCGGCGGGAAAGATCTCGTACTGCACCCATGCGTCGGCCTGAGCCTGGTTGTCCACGCAGGTGCCGGGCGGACTCGGACAGGAAACGCGCCAAGCGTCCGCGGGCAGTCCGGTCGGCGGAAAGAAGTAAGCATGGCCGCTGATCGGATCGTTGGCCGACAGATCCTCGACGTAATTGGCTGCCTGTCCGTAGTTGGCGCTGACCGCGGCGGTTCTCGCAGCGGGTATCCAGATCTGCTGACCGCCTCCGTAGTAAGAATACCTGATCTCATTGGCTCCGTACGCCGCCTGGATCGACAAACCAAAGGCGGCCACGGCAGCGATTGCCGCAAGAGCCTTTAGTCCCTTCCGTCGGGACTGGTGCGCGTTTTGCGCGCATGTTTCTGGATCGCAGAGCACTTGGGTTGCGGCCCGCAAAAAGGCGGTCCGCCTTTGATTCTTCTGAAGCATCTCCTAGTCCTCCTTATGTGACTTCTTCAACAAGAAACCTCATTCCGCACTCTCCGGTTTTGTCGGGGCACGCACCCCGGTCGCACGCTGCTTCAGGACAAGCCGATGCCAAGTGCCAATCGATCGGCCAGCATTCAAGCGGATGTTGGTGCCATCCTACGCCATCTGCGAACCTCCCCGACGGGACCGAGGAAGATGGGTCATGTGACGACCGACCAAAGACGAACGAGCGCAGCAGCGGCCGGACGATTCAACGCCCAACCTTCTCGGCCAGGGGCCTCATACCTCCAAGAATAGAATCACACACTGCCCGGAAGGGCACGAAGATCGAAACCAGACATTTGCGCGACACATTATAGCAGGCTGACCCTGCTGATACTCTATGGTACCATCGGCAGGACCTGCCAAGAAAGCCTGAAGTCCCGTTTTTTTGGGGTCTTGCAGTGCGGATATGGCGAACGTTTTGGGCATATCAGGTGTTTTCCCTAAGGCGGACCGCCTTTTTGCGGGCCGCAACCCAAGTGCTCTGTGATCCAGAAACATGCGCGCAAACCGCACAGATATCCCGCCGCAAGGCTCTAAATCGTGACCGAGGAACCCGAAACTGGCCCTGAACCGCTGACCCCGACGGTCGGGGATCACGGATTTCTCGGGAGGGTGATGGGCGGTTTTGACTCCTGCGGGGAACAGGGTTAGCGTGCGGACATGACACAGCGCGACGAGCGGACCGACTGGATCATGCGGGTCGGAACGACACTCCTGGGCATCCTTGCGGCTGCGTCGGCAATGCCCGCCATTGCCGAGCCCCCCCAAAGGGGGAGCTTACCGAACCCGACCTCGTTAGATGTTCAGAGTCCCCTGACTCGACCTCACAATGCATCCGCCGGCTTCAGGGCTGACCGGCACTTCGGTGAGGGGGTCTTGACGTATCGTCTTGAGCCGGGCGTTCAAGTCCGTGTCGTGGCTCCCCCGGCAGCCCAATTCGATCGGCCCAAGCCGACGCAAATCATCGTCTATGCCCTGCCCAACGGAAACACAACCGACCAGACCATCGGCAAGCGCGTGACATCCGGCGTCGATTGGCATTACGGCATCCAGCATATTGGTGCCCAGACCCGGCGGATGCGCGAGGTCATCCGTGATGAGAACCTGGTCACCGCCTACGTCGAGGCTGACGGCAAGAGCTGGCCGGCGTGGCGATCCAGGCATGCCGACAGCAGCCGGATCATCGCCCAAGTCATCGACTCGATCGCCGGCCGGTTCGAGGGCATGCAAACAAGCATCACGCTGACCGGCCACAGCGGCGGCGGCAGCTTCATCTTCGGCTACCTCAACGGCGTCGATCAAATCTCCGATCGCATCGACCGCATCGCGTTTCTCGATAGCAACTACGCCTACAGCGACGACCAGCACCACGGCGACAAGCTTATTGCATGGCTCAAGGCGTCGCCACGAAACCACCTGATCGTGATCGCCTACGATGACCGGAACATCATGCTCGACGGCAAACGCGTGGTGAGCCCGACCGGTGGCACGTACCGCCGAACAACAGAGATGATCGCCCGGTTGCGCAAAGAGATCGCTCTGTCCGAAAAGCCTCTGCTGGAAACGCTGCCCACGGGTGCGTTTCCCGCCATCGCCCCGTCCGGGCACGCCTCCGCTCTGGCAATGAGCAAGCGTTACCGTGGGCTCGATGGCCAGATTGACATCGTTCTCGTCGAGAACCCACAGAACAAGATCCTTCATACGGTACTGGTCGGCGATATGTCCGGCTTCATCCACGCAATCACCTCCGGAACGCCTTACGAGAACCGGGTCGCGGTCTTCGGCGGACCCGTCACTTACGAGAAGTGGATTCAGCAGGATTAACTGCGTCGGCAACCTCCGCCCGTGAGCAAGCTCTTTCTGATGGCCGCCCGCCAGGACCCGGCGCCCTCGCACCACTCAACCCAGGATGACGCTGGTTGATTTGGACCACGACATGGTTCATTTCGACCACTTCGTGCGACTGCCCCTCGCCCAGCCGACGACTGGGCTGCCGGTTTACGGGGCCTCATCGATGGCACGCCAAATGCCAGCGTTTTTATGGCAGAAAACAACGAAGAGAAGTGGCCTGGAATGTCGATTCGCCGGACCGGCGGTTCGACCGGCCGCTGAACCGAGTGCGAAAGCAGTCCGCGCGGCACGTATGCCGACGATTGTTCGGGGAACTGGTGCGCGCTTTTCTGGAAAGGAGGCATATCATGAGGAACCGGCAAGCCAATACGCTCCAGCGTGAGGCTTTCACGCTGATTGAATTGCTGGTGGTAATCGCCATCATCGCCATGCTGATCAGCATCCTGCTACCGTCACTGGCCAACGTTCGCGAGCTTGCTCGGAGAGTGTCTTGCGGCGTGAATCTCCGGTCCATCGCCCAAGCCTGCATCATGTACAGCGAGAGCAACCAACAGGGATTCCCGACCGCCTGGCAGCCCTCGACGGTCGCCCTGAGCATGACCAGCAATACCGCCATCGGAAGCCTTCGAGGCCTGCCCGACGGCTGGATGGACGCCGACGGCCCGGCGGCATTGGATAACCAGAGCAATTATCGTGCCTACTATCGGCTTCTCCTGGGCGGCCCAAAGGCGTACCTGCAACCGCGGCAGCTCATTTGTCCGACGGGCAATCGCAAGCTCGGCCACTTCTCGTCCGGTACCAATCCCAGTCCGATCGTCAACGATGCCAACCTCAAGTACTTCGCAAAACCCAAGCCACCGGTCGGCGCCGAGGGCAAGTGGTATGATTTCGACGGCTCGCCCACGGCCATCGTCAACGCCGGCACCGAATTGGCCGAGATCAGCTACTCCCTCCAGATGACGCGCGTGGCGACGGTCAATGAGCGAGGAATCGGGCAAACCTACGGGGTCAGGATGACCAGCTCGCAAGACCCTCGCAAGGCCCTTGCGGCAGATCGCAATCCCTTCTCGAACCGAATCGAAATGTTGCACCCCAACCCAGCCGGTCCGCAGGCCTCACGATACAACTTTGATCCGACCGCCCAGGGCACCGGCCTGCCCGCCCCTGGCGACCTCGACGGCAACGGCAGCGTGGACGCCGGTGAATGGCTGGCCGCATTGCGAAAACGAGATCGGAGTCTCAGCTCTCGCAACCACAACCTCGCGGGGCAGAATGTCGCCTTTCTTGGCGGCAACGTTAAATGGTGCAGGCATCCGCTTTGCGGGGCTGATGAAGATCTGATCTGGACGCCAACGAGTCCACCCCAGGTCGGCGGGACCGTCCAGGACCCACTTGAGACGCATGTGTATCTGCTGCCCGGCCGGGGAACACCAGCCAACTACCAGACCGCGCTGTCGGACCCGGCCGTGAGTACCGACTCCCTGTTAATCCCATAGCCTCCGGTCACGCAGCCGGAGGCCCTCCACCGGAAGAGCAGCGCGGGTCAATACGGACGCTCGGACATCAACGTTGCTGCCGGAGACCTCACACAGAGGCGTAAGTCTGCTATAATGTCGCCTTTGGTCCGAAACCGGATCGCTCGAAGTGGGTGCGAGTCGGGAAAGGCGTTCGGGAAAGGGTGCAATCTCCAACGGCCGTCACGAGTATATTCCCCAAGGTGGCGCAGACTCCACGGCCGCCCGTCGAAATCGGGAGGCGAAACGACATGAATGCATTCTACTTGCCTGTGTATCATAGCCTGGCGTGCTTGAGAAGGTTCGCTTCGACGGCCATCCTGTTCTTAGCCTCCTCGGCCGTGACGGCGGCAGCCCCCTCGTCACAAGCAGCGGACGGGCAACCGAAAACCGTGGCCGCACCTCCGGCAACGCAGCCGGATTCGTTGACCATCCCGCTGCAAACGACGCACGTCGATGCCCTCAGGGCGGACGAGAAAGACCTGCCTCTCATTCGCGATCTCATCGCCCGGTTCGACACGAGTTCTCTCAAGCCGCCGCTTACCCAAGCGACTGCCAGCCGGCCGGCGGCGACCGCTCCGGCTGCCGAGGAGCCGCTTGTCGTGCGGGTATTCAGCCTGAAGCACATCGATCCCAAGACAGTGATCAACGCCATCACCACCGCATTCAGCGATCCCACAACGCGGGTCACCGCCGGCAGCAGCAACGGCGTCGTCGTGCGGGCCAAAGAGAAGGCCATGGCCGCCATCGAGCAGTTGCTCCAAAAACTGGATGCGGCTCCCGACCAATCCCAGGAGATGAGGACGATCATTTTTCCGCTCAGGCATGCCAAGGCGGCCGAGCTTGCCCCTATTCTCCAACGAGCGGTACCCGGACTACGCGAGTGCATTTCGTGGGCGGCGGCCAATTCATTGCTCGTCACAGGAACCCCCAAGGCAATCGAAACGGCTCGCTCCCTGGTCGCCGAACTGGATGCCCCACCCTCGGCACCTCCCCCCGCACCGCCGACAAACGAGCCGATCACAAAGCTCTTCCCTCTGGAGTTCGCACGGCCCAACCCGGCCCTGCTTGACGCCCTGAGAGCGGCCGCCGGCGACGGCAGTTCCGTCGTGCCGGTTCCCGACATCCGCTCAATCATCGTCACGGCCAGACCCAAGAACATGGCCGCTGTTGAGAGCATCATCAAACAGATCGACAGACAGACCGAGCCCGGCCATGCACCGGCCGTGGGGTTGCGAATCCGATTCCTCTGGCTGGTCAGCGGTCTGCCCGAGGACAAGTCAAGCCCGACGCCGGCTGATCTGCTGCCGTTGGTGGAGGATTTGCAGCGAATCGGCGTGACCGGGCTGCGGCTGGCAACCCAGAACGTGGTCGAAGCCACGCCCGGCCGACGCTTCATCATGAAAGCCAGTCCGCTGTTGGCAAACCGGTGCGACCTGGAGCTCGAAGGCCAGTTCGTCAATGAGACCGCTTCGCAGCCCTGCGTCGAGCTTCAGGCCAGGGTGGCCGAGTATGCCCCCTATCTCGAGCCTGAGAAGAACGGCTACAAGGTGTACGAGAGACGGGAGCTATGCAAATTGGAGACCACAGTCGTCACACCGCTGGGAAAGGCGATCATCGCGGGGGTGACACCTATCGATCGAATGACCAGCGTGTTCGTCGTGCAGGTGCTGCCGCAGTAGGCAAGGGGTCAGGGTTCCCTGCTTCGCTCCTTGAGCTTCGCAGGGCAAGCAGCCTTCGGGGTTCGGGGTTCGGTGAGAAGGCCACAAGACGAAGGTCGGCGCGAAATCACAGAGCAACCGTCTTCCGCGGGGTCTCAATTCATGCCTCATCCTGCCCCGGCCTGAGCTTGTCGAAGACTGCCTTCATCCCTCCGCCTTCATCCTTCGTCTCGCCACGGCGAGTCGCCTGGGGCGAGCCTTTGCCTGCATCCCCGGTCCTTCGGCCTTCAGCCTTCGTCCGACTCGGCCACCCATCCGGCCTCGGGCGTGACGTAGTCCAGGATCTCCGCATCGTTGAAACACAACGAGATCCCAACGGCCGCCCACTCCGGCGAGTCGCTGCCGTGGACAAGGTTATAGGTGGTGCTGGCCCCAAAGCCACCGCGAATGGTGCCGGTCTTCACTGGCTGGAGTGTCGCTCGTGCTCCCGTTTTACAGGAAGTCGGAACAAGTAAGCCCCGCCGTCACCCACTGCGGGCTGCCGACACTACAGCCTTGAGATTCTCCGCGGGCACGGCCTTGGGGTCGTATGTACATCCGGGAGTGATGAGAATCGGGCGATCGCCGGCCTGCCGAAGGGCATCGCGAACCTCGGCTACACAATCCTCGGGTTTGCCCTGAGGCAGCGTCTTGAGGTTGTCAACGCCGCCGGCGATGGCAGGCCTGGCCACCTCACACGCATAGGCGATGCTCGGACCCGCGGCACGATCCGCCCAGTTGATCACCGCCACCGGGTAGTTTGCGAATCGCTCGAAGATCATCGGACGACCGCACACGTGCAGCACATTGAACGGCGCGTGCTTGACAGCATCCAGAATCTCCATATCCGTAGGCATCACCATCTCGTCATACACGCCATCGCCGTTGGCCGGGCGGTCAACCCAATCATCGCGCACGGACAGGAAGATGCCCATGGCCCCGGCGGCAACACACTCGCGGGCGAACGCCGCGAGCATCTTGCCGATCGCCCGCACGGCAGCCTTCACCGCCGACCGGTCCTCTTGTAAGAGTTTCGTGAGAACGTCGTCACGCTGGTCTTCTCCAATGATCTTGGGCGGGCCGTGCTTGTCACTCGGCGGCGCCACCCAGGCTCGCAACACCGTCCACGCGCTGAAAACCGTCGCGCAGGTAAACAGATCGTCATCCAGCCGCCTGCGGAGGCCCCGCAGAAGGTCGAGTTGCCCCGCCAACTGGCCTGCATCGCCCGGCAGTGGCTTGATCTTTCGCAAGTCCGCCACCGACTGAACCAGGTTCACGTCCCCTCGCGGGTAATGGTGGTCATTCATCACCTTGAGGAAATCGAGATCATAGGTTTCCAGGTGACGAAGATGGGCATCGAGGGCCGCCCGCCCGGTAATCTCGTGCGGCTCGAAATGATGCCAGAAGCTCACAGGCGGACAATCCGGACGCCGCCCCCCCAACACCGCTTCCACGCGTTCCCTCTTGGTCATCATGCGAGGAATCTAGGCACGACGAGATCCCCGGTCAAGCTTCTGACAAGCACCGCCGTCGGGGAATGGGAAACGAGCGCCCGCGTTCTTGCCACCCCATAGCAGTTGCCTGCCGCAATCCTGCGAATAATAGATGCCACGATGCCAATACGAGGACTCTCTCGTGAGCGTTTGCGCCATCCCTTGCAGGCCTGCCTCCGAGTCGCCGCTGCCTCTATCCCGTCTCCCCGTCAAGCCGCATCGTCCGGCTTGGCGAAACGCTTGCTTCGAAGGATCATCGCCCTGCAAGTCGCGGGAGACCCGATCATCGCACTCAGGCCGCCGCGCCCCCCACTCGAACGTTTGTATCGCTCCGGCATGCCGCTTAACATGATCTTTCGTACGCAAGACAGCCTTTCCTGCAAGGAAGAACGATGGATACCCGTTATCTGGGTGTTGATCTGGGCACCAAGCGAATCGGCCTGGCCATCAGCGATCCGCACACCGGCGTCGTCTCACCCCTGAGTGTCATCAACACCCGCGCCGGCCTCGAACAAAACGCGTCCGCGATTATCGACGTGGCCGAGGAATATGACGCCGGCGGGATCGTGATCGGCCTGCCGCTGAACATGGATGGAACCGAGGGACCCCAGGCACGGCTCTCGAAACAGCTCGCCGAGGCCATCCGCAAGGCCTGTCAGGCACGAAGAAACGCCGCAACGATCACCGTTCATCTGCACGATGAGCGTCTGACGTCCCATGCCGCTGATCGACGGTTGCTCGGTCGCGATTTGACTCGCAAGAAGAAAAAAAACCGACAGGACGCGATCGCCGCTCAGGTTCTCCTGGAGTCGTTCCTTGACCGCCTGACCGGGAAAAACACGTGAGCAACACCCAGAACTGCAAGAACCGCCTGCTCAACAAAAAAAGTGTCAGGATGCGACACAAAAGTGTCAGGACGGTTTATTTGACCAGCCACCTGGACGCCATTCCCTTCTCGCTCAGTTCTCCTCTCGTCTCCTGCTTTATCCTACAGATGTAGGGAATGTAGACGAAGGTGTAGCAGCCGTCAAGTTGTTTTCGCGACTGTTCTGCAATCCTGACGGCTTCCTTGCGAGGTACTGAGGACAACCCAGCCAGACGCCAGGATGCTTCTAATGAATCTCGGACATGCTATGGCTCAAAGCCCGATGAATGTGCGCGAGCGACGGGTTTCCGCTTCTCTCGGCGGTAACGACGGTTGCAGAATCCCCTCGGGCTGCCGGTTCAGCCCGCACTTCCACCGCCGCTCAGCCGGACTGAAGCCCCCAGTTGCATGAACATCGCCGCAGGTATCCATGAAGGCCGTTGTAGATCGGGCGTTTCGTGCCGAATCATCGCTGTTTCCGGAGTTCGCCGGCGGTGAGGTTCATGGGCGACGGCGAACGACAGCCCATTCCCAATTCCACACTCACAATTCCGCATTCCCCGGCGCTGCCGTATGCAACGCCGGGGTCGATCATCTTCCCACCGGCAGATTGGGCAGCAGACCGTTGCGTCTCACTCTGACAGTGCTTCTCTCTGACCCGAAGAGCGACCAGAGACACGCTGTGGCTCCCGGCAGGGCTATAATGTGCATGGTGTGTTGTCGGATAGCGCAGGCTTCGGTGCCAGGAGAAACGCCGCCATGTCGATCGATCTGAGCAAAGACGCGGGGCTGCTGGCGGGGTTGGCCGGCGAAGTGCGGGCCAAGACGCTGCGGCTGTTCGACGATGTGAAAGACTCAGAGTTGATGTACTCGCCGCCGGGGCTGTCAAACCACATCCTGTGGTACGCCGGGCACGTGCTGTGGGTGCAGGATGCCCTGGGCATTGCCGCGATCACCGGCAAGAGCGAATTGCCGGTCGGCTGGGCTGAGACTTTCGGCAAGTTCTGCCGGCCGGTGAAAGAGACCAAACAGTGGCCCGGCCGCGGCGAGATCCGCGAACGCCTCGTCGCCCAGTTGCCAAGGTTGCAGGAGGTTATTGGTTCGGTGGGCAAACGCGACCTGGAGAGTCCATCACCGAACAAGGCCCTCGGCCCCGAAAAGCCCCTCTGGTACTGGATCACCCACGCCAGCCACGACGAGGCCAACCACCAGGGTGAAATCTATCTGTTGATGAAGATACAGCGAAACAGATGATTCTTGCTCTGCGGCCACCCTTGGCTCCCAGGAGGAATCTCAGTGCCCGAGCCGACATACGACAGCAAAACCTCCTGTCGGCTTTCCGTCCACCCGAGCTCGCGCCCGCCAGTTGTGCCAGCCAGCTTTCCCGATCCGACCGCGAAAATGTTTCACTTTTTGAAAATATTCCATAACCATCGTCGGCACCTATCCTTGTGATCGACCAGACCGTCCAGCGTCTCTGACGAGAGGATGCCTATGGCCGATAACTCCTTTTTTGGCAATCCTTTGCAATCTTCCGGTCGGATGGAAAGAATCCCTCAGAAGAGGTGCAACCTTTCGCCGAAATAGGTGTCCAATATTCCGTAGATTCCCCATTGGGGCCTGCCGGTCAGGCTCAGGGCCGCAAGAGCCTGGGCAAGAGGGAAGCAAGGGCGAGCCCGGCAGGTACCCGCGAGTGAGAAGGAGTGTTTGCTGTGCCGCTATACCTGCTTTGTCCGCATTGTGAACACCCGCAGATCGTTCCGGTCCGGCGTAGGGGCAGACCGCAGTTCTGCCGTCAGTGTGGGCGCGCCTATGTGCCGTCCAAGACCCGGGAGCAGGCGCAACCGCTCCCGATTTCCAGCATTGCCGAGATGGAGGAATACTCTCGGCCTGCCGAAGCACGGGTGTTCGTCCTCGACTGAACAAAGACTGCCCGGCAATCCGGCCGTCGGACTGTCAGGCAGGAGCGCCTGGCAAGAAGCATTTGATGGGCAAAAGATACGTCAGACAAGCGAGGCGGGCAGACCGCTCCGCGTGGTTTCTGTCGTAGCAACGGGAAGGTTTGATCCGGCGAGATCGGGCCTGGCGGGCTCGGGTAACATGCCCGGGGTGGAGCCTGCCGGCCCCATCGCCGGACATTGCTCAACAGCCGACGGCGACGCCGTCTTTCCGGGGATCGGACACCGCCCGGAGCACGTCACTGGCACGGCCAATCGGAATTCCCTGGTACCCTCCGAAGCCGATTGAGCCGCGAATAACCTTGTGGCCCCCGGCTTGCAGAGCGGCGAGCTCGGTCGAACCCCATCCTGCTTTGTGGGACCAATCTCCTGTGACAGACTGGAAGCCTGTCCCACACCGTCGTGAAACATATTGAGAGCGACCGCAGCGACGATCCGGTCATAGCCCAAGCATGCGCAGGGCATTCGTTGCCGCGATGGCTTCCCGCTGCCGTGTGCTCAGTTCCGCGTGATCGAGTTTGGCCACGTTGCACGCCGGGTAGTGCAAAGTTGCGCCGGTCCCCAACAAAACGCGATCCGCACCCACCTGCCGGACCAGATTCGTAACCGAGTCGAAGCCCTGGAGACACGAGATCTCGCAGCTCACGTTGGGACACTGCCCCATGACCTTGACCAATGCCTGGCACTCGATCAGGTAGTTCGGCCCGCTGATAATGAACGTCGTCGACGGGTGCCGGGCCGCCAGGGCCCCAATACTTTCGATGGCCACCGTCTTGAACCGCCAGTTCATCATTGGCCGCGTCGGAATCATCACGGGGATTCGCCGCTCGGCGGCTGCCCGGCACACGTCGTCGGTGAACTCGCTATCCAGCGGGTAGCTATGAAACAGCGGATACAGCCGCACGCCGCGCATGCCCGTATCGGCCAGGCGCCGCAGCTCGTCGCCGTTGCCGTCCATGAACGGACTGAGCGTCGCCATGGGGATCAGACGACCGGGATGCCTATCGGCCGCCGCCAGCGTCTCGTCGTTGCCCGCCCGCCAGTCCACCAGCACGCCGCGAAGGCTCAACACGGCCGCTTTCTCGATGCCGTTGCGGTCCATCAAACGGACCAGGTCCTCCGCAGTTTTGTGCGGCAGATCCCAATAGGGCCAGTGACCGAAACAGGCGTTGATATCCAATCGCATCATGGCAAGCCGAGCAACCGGTGCAGGTTGTCTCCAAGTATCAGGCTCTTGGCCCGGTCGTCCAGTTCCGCCCCCGTGACCTTGGCCATCTGTGTGAACGGGTCGAGCAGCGGCATGTCGCTGCCGTACAGGATCTTCTCCGGTCCGAGCTCCGCGACCGCCCATTCGAGCATGCCGTTGTCGATCTGCGAGCTGGCCGTATCGAGCAGCAGGTTCGGGTGCTTCTTGGCCACCGCCACCGCCCGGTACCAGTCGCCGAAGGCATACGGGTGCCCGCCCATGTGGGCCATGACCAGCCGGGCCTGCGGCACGTTCTGCATGAGGTGGTCACATTCGTCCGGTGTGGTGTGTGAGAGAATGAGCATGCCGCACTCGGCCGCAGACTCCAGCAGCGGATAGGCGGCCGGCTCGGTAATCGGGGCTTCCGGGTGCGAGTAGATCTTCACCCCGCGGAAGCCGTGCTTCTCGAAGCAGCGGCGGATCTCGTCCACGGCCCGCTTGCCGAATCGCGGCGTCGGCACCGAACAGTAGCCAATGAGCCGATCCGAATGGGCTGCAATGTCACGTGCCAGCCGGTCATTGCCTTCGCTCATATCGTAAAACAGCGAACCGAGATCGGTGACGAACAGCTTGTCCACGCCCACCTTGTCCGCAAGACGCAGAAGCTGATCCACATCCGCCTTCATGTGGAAGTAGTTGCCGACCCCGATATGGACATGGCCGTCGATGATCATTGAGATTGCGAGAGACCTTTCAACAAGGAGGTACAGGTGAAGAACCAGAATGACGAAGTCCAAATGACAGGAGTGTAATTGACCTCGCGTCATACGGCTCTCTCGTGGTTTCTACATACCAGCGGCCGCGTTGCCCCGAAGGGGCACAGCTATGTAGCCAGGAACGCAAGCCCCTCGTCCAACTGCCGCCGAGACCGATCAGCCCCGAAGGGGCGGTAGAAAACACCATCCGTTTACAAGAACCCAGGGGCTTACGCCCTTGGCTAAATACCTTCGCCCCCGCCGGGGCGGCTTGTGATGGCGTGTTCGGCGAATTGCACCTCAACGGCGAATGAAACCCGGATGACCAACCCTGAACAAGCAGGCTGGACGTAAGCCGCATACCTTTCGTCATTCGTGCTTCGTCATTCATTCGACATTCGTGCTTCGTCATTCGTCATTTCCTCAAGACCTCGGTTCCTCGGACTCGCCCACCTGGATGCTGACTTTTTGCCTCAGTCCACTCGCCAGAGCCTCGACCTCCCGCCGCCAGTTCTCCACTGTCGGGGCGATGGGGTGTTGCCGGCCGCGACGCCAGTCACCGATGATCCAGTACCGCAGCTCACCCCTTTCCGTCAGGCCGCAGCGAATTCGTCGCTCCTCGGGCAAGTCCACGACGTCTTGTGCCGAATTGGCGGCATCGACCACGATCGCCATGCCGATATCGCCGATGACTTCCTGCTGATAGCCCCAACTTCCCAAGATGCCCTTGTCCGGATCGGAAAAGGCCTGTTCGCGAGGCAGCTTGACCAGCCCCGGAGCCAGGAGAACGTTGCCCTTCGCTCCGGTGACTGTCGCCCGGATCTCCGATTCCTGCCTCTCGGCGTAGGAGATGCACAGAATTCGCACCCTGAGGTCCGGCTGCTCGGGCACGATGTTCTCGGCCGTGATCTCGACCGCCGCCCGCACCGGCCCCTTGACAAGCTGTCGTTTACTGAATTTCACATCGCCTTTGCCGGCCGGGTTCTGGACAAGATAAGGCTTGTCGTCGACATAGAGCGTCAACCCGCCAATCCCGGAAGCGTTGCCAACATGCAGGGCGTCGATGCCCCACTCCGTCTCCTCGTGGTAGCTCTGCTTGCCGATGTCTTCGTAGATGAGCTTGTCGGTCTTCTTACCGAAGAAATCAAACTGCCCCCAGTAGGCCCGGTACGCGCAGCGGTTCGACTCCCATCCGATGTTGGGCGGCACCCAGTCCTCGGCCGTGCTGGTCTTGCGGGCGAAGCTGGTCTCGCTCTTGCCGGTTGGCGAGTAGTACAGATAGTAGGTTGCCTCGCCGCTCGCCGGCACGTCCGCCACGAAGCTCAACTCAGGCCCAATTGCCGGGTCAATCTCATCCACTTGGTGCGGGATCCGACGCCAGTCGAGCCAACGCTCCGATGCAACCACCGCGCAGTTGTCGGCGTTGAAATCGGGTACTTTCGTCTGAATCCGCCTCAGACCCAGTTTCACGGGCCAATCGAATCGCGCAGTTCTACCGCTGTTGCTCATCCTGATCGAGATCCGTTTCGCGAAGCCGCTGAGACCGTTCACCCGAGCCGTCACGGCTTCCTTGTCCTCGCGCGGGACGTACTTTGTTGCGGTCCGTAAATTGCCTACGCCGTATGCCGACTCAATGGCCTTCCACGCCTCCTCTTCGCCGTATCGCTGCTTCAGGGACCAGAGCAGCCGGTCGCGGACGAGATCGGCGTAGAACCTGGCTCCGGCCGGCGAACGGCGGATGTACTCGCCGAGACCCGTCCGGGGCATCCAGCCATCCAGTCTGTTCAGGAAGAAGTCCTCCACAGCTTCCGCTTCAGGATAGTCGTTCGGCCCCAGCGCGGCCCTTGCGGCGTCGACAAATGCCTGGCTTTCAGCCAGTGTCTGATTCAGCTTGCCCCGATAAAAGGTCGAGATGGCCCTGAACGCCAACTCGAGCTCGTGCTGGCTGCCATGCTGCACCATCCAATCGAAGTCCGCCGTTCCGTCGCCGTTCCAATCGATCAACCGCCGTTCGAAGATGCCGTCATGGTCATCGTCACGATACACGTATCGCGCATCCGGCTTGCCATCGAAGTCGTAATCGACGTCAAGCCAGCCCTTGGATGCGCCCTTGAGGTGCAGGCGCCGGTCAGCCGTCGAGTAATAGAGCTTCAGGGGCGAGACCGGCTTGAGAGCCAACTCGTATCGCTTGTTCATCGTGCTGCATGGCGGGCCGCCGACCTGTTTGAAGTCCGGGTTGCCATGAGCGATCACGCCTTCCCATCTCTCGTGCGGGTCTTTCTCGACGTTTTCCTCGGTGTTTGCGTTGATCTCGTCCCAGGTCAGTAGCACGCGGTCCCACTGGGCATTCTGGACAAACGCCTCGGCCTTATCGCGCCTCAGCCAGGCCTGCGTGGGGATGCCGCGAAGCTTAGTGCTGATCGTCGCATCGGCGGGCAGCACCACCGGTCGATCCTCCGGGGCCCGGGCGGTGATGGAAAAGTCGTAATCGTGCGTTCGACGGCCATAGGCATCGTCGTCGGCATCGAAGCTGTAGCGAATCGCCCGCACCTGGTTGCCCTGCCCCTCAATCCGAAGGACCACCTCGCTGCACGTGTCGCCGTCCGGATCGTAGAACAGGAACGGGTTCTCGAAGGCCGACTGCCACTCCTTGTCCTCAAGACGCAGACCAAAGGCCACGAACGACTCATCGCCGCTGAAATGGCAGCGGTACTGGCAGGTGTGCTGGTCGTAGGTGTAGTCGATGTCGTACCAGAGCAGGTTGTCGTCGCCGTCGTCGCTGCCCCACCAGACCCGCAGCACGTCTTTGCCGAAATAAGGGTGCTCGGTCATGTAGAAGTAGAAGGCCATCTCGTCGACATCGTTGTCGCCGTCGTTGTCCTGGTAGTCGAGCACCACGTCGACCGTGCCGTCCGCGTTCCAGTCAACGACGTACAGATCGCTATCGAGATCCGGCCCCATCCACGAGTCCAGATCGCCGTCCTCATCAATCGCCCGTACCAGCAATGGCCGAGCCCTGTCGTTGTGCCGGTAGGCCGTGTCGATGTACCACGCTTCGTCGTTCTTGCCGTCGCCGTTGCGATCCACGAAGATCCGCTCGCCCGGCTTGGCCGCCTTGACCTTGGCCACCATGGCCGGGTCGAGCCTGACCGCATCGCCAAAAACCCGTTCGAACAGCTTGGCCTTTGCGCCCTGTCCGTGGGCGGGTGCCGCAGCCAATGACAAGACCAACACTGCCAGGGCGGAACTGAGAATGAGGAGTTGAGAATTGCGAATTGGCCCTGCGTGCCTGACCAACGCAGTCCGAGATGCCTTGAAAGCTAATAGCCGAGAGCTAACAGCCAATAGCTCTGCGAATAGCTGACTGATAACTGACCACTGACAACTGACCACTCTCATGATCACACCACCTTCATCGCCTCTGCCACTGCTTCCAGCGTCCGAACCACATCCTGCTGCGTATGTGCCGTCGAGACGAACCACAGGCCGTCAGGGATCACACGAACGCCGCGATCCTGCAGAGCCAGCCAGAAACGGGTGTACGCCTCGCGGTCGCGCGACAGACAGGTGCGGTAATCCACAACTTCTTCCTTGTCGTTGAACGACACGAAGAACGCCGCCGGCGTCCCTCGAATTCGGACGTTCTTGCCTGCCTTGCGACCGATATCCTCAATCCCGACCATCAGTCGTCGTCCCATCTCGTGGGCATGTTTCAACGCCGCCCCGTCGTCGGCCGCCAGCATGTCGAGTGCCGCCACGGTCGCAGCCATGCACGGGGCGTTGGAGTTGTACGTCCCTGCGTGGCTGACCGACAGATCGCCGAAGTCCTTCATGTACTCATGCTTGCCGGCGATCGCGCTGACCGGAAAGCCGCCCGACATCCCCTTGGCGAAGGTGGCCAGGTCCGGCGTCACACCGAAAAACTCCTGTGCCCCGCCCAGACTCACCCGAAACCCCGTGATCACCTCGTCGAAAATGAGCAGCGCCCCGTTCTTCTCGCACAGCTCGCGCAGTCCCTCGAGGTAACCTTTGCGCGGCATGATCCCGCCCATGTTGCACATGATCGGCTCGGTGATGATCGCCGCGATCTGTCCGGGATGTCGCCCGAATGCCTCCTCGACCAATGCCAGGTCATTCCACGGACGGATGACCAGGTGCTCGGCATCGGCCGGCGACTGGCCGCGTGTTGCCGGGATCGGCCGGGGATTCTCTCGCGGGCCCGCCTGATCCAGCGCCGGAGCGTAGCTCCAGAACTGGTTGTCGAACCAACCGTGGTAGTGCCCCTCGAAACGCAGAATCTTCGTCCGCCCGGTCACCGCCCGGGCCAGCCGGATGGCCGCCGTTACCGCCTCGCTGCCCGACGACGAGAAACGCACCATCTCGGCGCAGGGTACCATTTTGCAGAAGCGCTCGGCCGCCTCGATCTCCAGCCTGTGCTGCCCGGCGTACATCAGGCCCAAATCAAGCTGTCGTTTCACTGCGTCCAAAACCGGCTTGGGCGAATGACCCAGCAGCAGCGGCCCGCGTGCCAGCACATAATCGATGAACTCGTTGCCGTCGGCGTCCCAGACGTGTGACCCATGCCCGCGTTCGTAGAACATCGGATGGGGCTTCCAGTTGGCCCGCACGTTGCTGTGAATACCACCCGGCGTAGTCTTGCACGCTCTTTCGTACAGACGGAGCGATTCGGCGAACTTCATGACAGCACGATCTCCTTGCCCGTCCGCGACGACTCATACGCCGCCAAAGCGGCCGCGACCGCCTGGCGCCCGTCCCAGCCGGTGACCGCCGGCGGGCGGTTTTCGATGCACGCGTCGATGAAGTCCTGGCACTGGCGGACGTAGCTCTCCAGCCGCACAGGGTCCAGAAAACCCTTGCCCTGCCAGTCGATCGGGGCCTGCGTCTCGACCACCTGCCACTCGCCATCCACCGCCAGCCGCAGCTCGCCGTATGCGTCCAGGTCGATCAGACCCTTTTCGCCGACGATTCGGGCGGCAAACTGCGATCTTGGGAACGAAGGCTTGGGCAACTGGAACGAACTCCACAGGCTGGCGAACGTCCCGCCGCTCAGCGTCATCAGCACCATCGAAGTGCCTTCAACCTTGACGTCCGGTTCGAAACTCGTGCACTTCGCGTAAACCGTCTTGATCTCCTGCCCGCTGAGCCAGCGGATCGAGTCGAAGTTGTGGATGCCGTGGCCGAACAGCGTGCCCAGGTTGGCCGCGTCGCTCTGCCAGCCGGGCAGAGTACCCACCCCGCCGCCGAGCAGTTGCGTCGAGGCAATCTGTTGAACGGTGCCGATGCGGCCGCCTTCGATAAGCTGCTTGGCCCGCATGTTGCAGATTCGCGTGCGCTGCGTGAAGGCGATTGAGGATAGCACCTTGGCCTTCTTGCACGCATCGAGAATTGCGTCGCAGTCGGCCACCGTACAGGCCATGGGCTTCTCGATCAGGATGTGCTTGCCGGCGGCGGCGGCGGCGATCGACTGTTCGGCATGGACATGGTGCGGCGTGGCGATAAACACGGCTTGAATGTCCTTGCGACCCAGCAGTGACTCGACCGACGGTTCCAGGTCGATGCCGTAGTCTTTGGCCAGTTGCCCGGCCCGCGACCCGACGGCGACCGCCCGAACGCGTCCCCGCCTGCAGTACTTGTTGATTGTTTCCGTGTACGTCCGACCCATGAAGCCGGACCCGATGACGCCAATGCCGATCTCTGTCATGATTCCTACTCCTGCGACTTGAGTTGCGTTTCCGTCCTTGAGCCCCGACCGCTTCGCCACGCGACATATACCCCACTGACGACCAGAAAACCGCCGAGCACAGAATCCAGCACGAGGCCGAGTCTTGTTCTCGTCCAGGGCGTGATCGCAATCAACAACACGCCGATAATGGCCGTGCTCGTGCCGACAATGCGGAAGGGTGAGATGATATCGCCCCGCGCCGGTTCCTCGACGCGGTCCCCATCGAGTTCGCCGATCGGCGTCCGAAGTCGGTCCAGGAACTGCTCGACGCGCGGAAGCGTCCCTTGCCGCTGTCCGTCCAACCAACTGATGGCCGCGGTCAGGCATATGGTGACCGCCAGGGCGACGAGGAAAATCGCATTTTCCCTCATCCATGTCATCTTGAGGAAAACAAACTTCTCCTCGAGTCCAAAGAACATGAACAGTCCGACGCCCACCCCCGCTGCGAAACCGATCAAAGCGGCGCGAGTCGTAACCTTTGGGGTGATCAGTCCGGCCAGCATCGGGACGGCCACCGGCGCGGTCGCCACGCTGAACAGAGTGATCATCCAACGAAAAAGCTTGTCGCCGCCGGCCCCCTCAAGGCTGACAATGTAGAACGCCACCGCCAGCGAGATCAAACCTACCAGCAGCGTCATGAGCCGACCGACGAGAACCAGTTGTTCTTGTGAGGCATTGGGCCGGATCAACCGCCGATACACATCATTGGTCAATACGCTGGCGCATACGTTGTAGTCGGTGCTCAGCATCGACATCGTTGCCGAGAACATCGCCGCAACCACCAGCCCCAGGAGCCCGACCGGCAACAGCGTCACACAAAGACTCGGATAGGCCTGATTGGGATCGGCCAGGGCGGGCAGAAAATACCGTCCGAGCATGGCCGGCATGAACATCAGAGGAGGGGTCACGATGTTCAGAACCACCACCAGCCAGCCGACCTTCTTGGCGTCCTTCTCCGTGGGCACGCAGTAATAACGCTGCACGAGACCCCAGTTCACACTGTAAGAGAGGCAGTATAGCACCACGGCCGTTGCCAGGTAGACCCAGTTGAAATCCCCCGTATACGGCTTGAAGAAACCGGCCGGTGCGGTCTCGATCATCTCAGACAGGCCACCGGTTTTGTCAAAGGCCGCTTGCAGTGACAGCGGAAACAGGATCAGCACCGCCAGCATCATGACCACAAACTGCAGAAAATCGGTCACCGTCACCGCCCACAGACCGCCCATGAAAGTGTAGGCAAGCATGATCACCGACGACCAGAACATCCCTTGCTTGAGCGGGACGTTCAGCGCCGTCGCCAGGAACATCCCGATCGCAACGATCTTCAGAGCATCATCGATGATTTTCTGGGGGATGCCCTGCCAGGCGAAAAGCTGCCGGACAGCCGAGTCGTACCGCGATTCGAGATATTCGACCGGGCTGCTGATTCGAGCCCGCCGCCAGCGGGTCGCGAAGAAGACAACACCGAACGCCGCCGCCGGCACTGTCACCCAGTAAAAAGTGACGCCGAAGATGCCGTACTTATAGGCCAGCCCTGAGTAGGCCACGAAAGCAAAGGCGCTGAAGCTCGACATATAGTAGGACACGCCGCTCAGCCACCAGGGAATACGATTCCCCCCGGCAAAGTAGTCCTTCATCGCTTTGATGTAACGATAGAAGTACGCACCCACGCCCAGCATGAGCACAAAGTAGGCGACAATGATGAAGTAGTCGGGACCGTACAGCTTGCCGGCTGCCAGGATGTTCACTCGATCACCTCCCCAGTCTTCGCGATCAGTCCGTCTTCCTCACCAGTGGTGATGCTGAAAGCTCATCCAGCGCAGCGAGTACTGCGTCGATGTCTCCCTCGCCCCACGCCACGTCCAGACGCTCCAGCAGGCGGGTCAGTTCCCAGGCGGTCTGCGAATTGGGCGTGGCCGCCCGCTGCTCGGGGGACAGCGGCCGCAAGTCGTCCATCTTCGCCTCAGCCAGGACCTTGTTAGCCGCCTCGCTCAGGCTCCGCCGCAGATCGCGATAGTGGAGCTCCAGGGCGATATCCTGCGCGTACCGGCGGTAATTGTCCGGCCCTTCGCGCATCGCCGCCTGAAGTTCCGCCGAACAGGTGAACGGTCGCACGCGGCTCATCGCGGCCATCAGCTTCTCATTCGCCGCCATCGTCTCGGGCAGCACTTTCTTCGTGTAGAATTCCCGCAGCCATTCGATGTCGAATGGCACGCGGCGGGCCTTCTCGTCGTGCACCGTCGAGACCCTCCACGGGCCGGGCTCGCCCTTGAGCCAGACCTCCCAGCGGTCGAAGTACCCGTTGCCATCCGTGTCGTACATGCGCGACTCGCCGATCTCGCCCAGGCCGGCGAAGTGGCCCATCTGAATCCAGCCTTCTTCGGCTCCGAACAGATGAATCCGCCTGTCGATACCGCTGTAGTACAACTCGCGGCGGTTTGCCGGCTTGCGGCTCCACTCTCGGCGAACGTTCCACTTCTGGCACGGCCCGCCGGTGTTCTCCATGAACCGCCGTTCCCAGATCCAGAACACGCCCTCCCATCGGAAATCGTCGTCCTTGCTCGCCCCGTAGCCGATCGAGATCGTGTCATCGTGGTTCTCGTGCCAGGAAAAACCCGTCTCGCGGGCCGGATAGATATTGCTGATGTGCCGGACGCGGTCGTATGGCGCCACCACCGTTGCCTGCGGCGGCCGTCGCAGCGGGTTGTAGTGATACATCCCCGGGAACTGATAGGGTACCTTGCTGACCAGGTTGAAGCCGAAATCATAGTGGAGCGGCGTCTGCGCGCTGCTCAAGTTGTCGATATCGAAGCTGTAGCGGATGTTCACCACGCCCATGCGCTCCAACTCGTTTTTCCACGGCAAGGCGTAGGCCGTATTTGCGTAATCAGGATACTTCCCCACGTCGTATTCAAGCGGCACGGCGCTGAACCGAACCACCTCCTCGCTCTGGCCGTCGCCGTCGGTGTCGTAGAAAGCAAACGGGCACTCGGAGATAGGGCTCCATCGGCCGAGGTTGGGGTTGAACTTGTTCATGTAGATCATGTTGTTGCCGTACGGGTCGGCCTCGAAGAAGCTCGGACCACCGTACTCGTAACCCGTCAGGCTCCACATGTGCCCGTCGCCGTCGAAATCCATTCCCAGCCAACAGTAGTTCAGCCGGCCGTTGGTGAAATAGCGGATGTCCATCTCGTCAGGGACGCCGTCGCGGTCGTTGTCGATCCAGTCGACTATGCGGTCGACCACGCCGTCGCGGCCATAGTCCGCCACGTAGCAGTCGTTGACCCGATCGCCGCCGCGAACCGCACTGCCGTCATGGCCGTCGTCAATGATCCAGACGAGTGCTTCAGCCTCCTTGCCGTCGCGAAGCGTGACCTTCTCTCGCCGCACAAGCATTCGAGTGGCTGCCTCTCCCTCGGCACGAACAATGAACTGTTCACCGACCTCAAGCCCTGCAGCCTGGGGCCACCACTCTTTGCCCTTAAGGTCCAGCTTGCCGTCGCGGGTCATCGCAGTCTCCCGCATCCACCAGGGGCCGAGCCCTTCCTGCCCGGCATCCAGGCCGCGACCGCGCCCGGCCGAACATCCGGCGATCAGCAAAACGGCGGCTGTTAGACACAACGTATGGCGAGAGATCCGACTACGAGCTGCGGCTGGGTGGGACGGGTCCGTAGAGCAGCCCTGTGGCTTCACAATCAGTGACCCCGCACGGCTGCAAATCGCCCCGGTAGGGGCGGAGGTGTGTAGCCAGGGGCGCGAGCCCCTGGATTCGATGCCCCATTCACCGGTTAGCCCCAGCGGGACGATGGACGCCTGTGGAAGGCCTGGCTCTTCTTCCGCCCCTTCGGGGCTGATCGGTCCTGGCGACATCTGCACTTGGGGCTCGCGCCCCAGGCTACATATCTGTGCCCCTTCGGGGCAAAAAGGCTGCTGGTGCGCAGACGATACGCGAACGGCGGATCCGTGCCACCCTTTCGCGGGCAGGTGCTGACCCATAGTGAGGTTCGCCGTTGTCTGCCACAATCGCATGGCACGTCTCTCATTTCTTCCTGGTTTGCACTGGTGCATCCTCGGGCCCGATCCGCAGATGCTCCTCAAGCAACCTGACGGCCCTTTTCCCGTCGCCTCGGCGAACGGCATCAAAAATGGCCCCATGCTGATCGCGGCCCTTGCGATAGCGCGCCATGCTCTCCGGCCCCCGCCCGAGCATGAAGCACTTGCCCTGCTCGACCAGCGTGGCGTACATCTCACTCAGTCTCTTGTTCCGGGCCATATCCACGATGGCTTGATGAAACCGCGTGTCCGCCGCAAGATAGGCCAGAGGATCGCTTCTTCGAACCGCCGCCCGGAGCTCGGCCAGCGCCTTCTCCAGTTGCCCCAGCCCCTCGGCCGGCGGGCGAGGCATCACCTTTCGCAGCGCGGCCAACTCCAGCATCCCCCGAAGCTCGTAGAGCCCGGCCAGCTCGACCGGGTCCAACGGCCGCACGAATGCCCCCCGAAACGGTATTGTCTCCACCCAACGCTCGTTCTCCAGTCGTCGTAAAGCCTCGCGGACAGGCGAGTTACTGACGCCGAGCTGCCGCGCCAGGGCATCAATGTTGAGCTGTGTGCCCGGCCCGAAATCTCCGCCGACGATACGTTGCTTGATGGCCTGGTACGCCTGCTCAACAAAGCTCAATCGCGAAATGGCTGAAGGAGGCATGATCGTTCATCACCCGAGCAAGCCAATGGGCAAGCGCACCCAATCGTGCATGATCCATAATCAACGATCGGCTGCCTGTCAACCCCCAGCGCCGCCAAACCTGTGAATGCACGCGGAGAGGGACCGGGGCAAGCCTGAACCCCGGCTCGGCATCAGGTTCTGTTACCCGCATGGGTCACGCTGACTCTGACAACCGAGAACGGACCACTGACGACTTCACTCGTCCCTCACCACCGGATTGACCAGCTCCCCGATCCCGTCGATCTCGACGGCAAAGGTGTCACCTTCGCGAAGGAAAACGGGAGGCTTGCGGGCAACGCCCACGCCTTCGGGCGTGCCGGTCACGATCACCGTGCTTGGCAGGAGAGTGAACTGGTGCGAGAGGTAGCTGATCAGCTTGGGCACCGAGAAGATCATGTCGGCCGTGTTCGACTCCTGCATGACCTTGCCGTTGAGCCGGCCCCGGATGGGAAACGCATTGGGATCCTGATTCGGGTCGATCAGCAGGCACGGCCCCAGCGGGCAAAAGGTATCGAAGCTCTTGGCTCTTGCCCACTGCTTGTCCCGTCGAATCTGGCAGTCGCGGGCCGACACGTCGTTCCCGCAGGTGTAACCCAGCACATACTTGAGCGCATCGGCTTCGCTCACCTTGCGGGCCTTCCTCCCGATCACCACCGCCAACTCCGCTTCGTAATCCACCTCGTCCGGGGCATCCGTGGGCAGCACTATCGGCTCACCCGGCCCGATCACGCTTGTCGTGAGTTTGACGAAAACCAGCGGGAATTCGGGCACCTGCTGGCCGCCCTCAGCCGCATGCCGCCGGTAGTTCAAGCCGATGGCAATGACGTTCACCGGCACCACCGGAGCCAGCAGCCGCTTGATCTTGGCGGTCTGCGACGTGATTTCATAGGAACCATAGAGATCGCCACTGATCAGCCTGGCCTGGTCCGCCGCGATCCATTCGCCAATGCACACTTTTCCGCTCGGATCTTCAAAACGAACAACCTTCATGATGACTCCCGATTCTCTGCGTGGTCAATCCAGACTCGAACGCGAATCCGTCGTGCGGCCAACATACTGAAACCCCACCATGAAAAGCAACTGCTCCGCCCTCGACACCTCCCATCGTGACAGAAGCACTGCCACGCTGATATCATCTATTATTCAGACCTTTGGCTCTCATTTGGAGGAAATGCCATGCTCAGACATTCGTTGGCCTTGCTGACAGCTTCGGTCACAATGACAACCGCCTCGGCCGAGGAGTTCAGATACAAGGACCGTCTTCTCGACGACCTCGTGCGGCAAGTCCCTGATATCCTCAAGACTTACGATGCCGAAACGGGACACTTCGGCAAGGGCATCTGGATCTGTACCGACCAGAACCTGATGTTCCCGCTGGCCGTGGCCTATGCGCGACAGGGAGAGGGGAACAAGTACTATAAAGACCAGCAGTTGCTTGAAACCATCATGAAGGCCGGCGACGCCCTGATCGCGGACGCCGACAAAGACGGCAAGTGGGTCTTCCGCAAAAAAGACGGTAGCGAGTGGGGCAAGATCTGGATGCCCTGGACTTACTCGCGATGGGTGCGCGCCTTCATGCTCATCCGCGATGACATGCCCCCCGACCGCCGAGCCGCTTGGGAAAAGGCCCTGACCCTCGGCTACGACGGCATCGCCCGCAGCCAGTTGGGCCACGTGCACAACATCCCCGCGCACCACGCAATGGGCTTGTACTTCGCGGGCAAGGTGCTCGGCAAGCCCGATTGGTGCGAGAAGGCCGCCGATTTCATGAAGAAGGTGGCCGGGGCACAGTTCGAGGGCGGCTACTGGTCCGAGGATGTCGGCCCGGTCGTCCGCTACAACTTTGTTTACGTCGATGCACTGGGCACCTACTACTCCGCGTCGGGCGATCAACACGTGCTGCCGGCTATCGAGAACGCCCTCCGCTTCCACAGCATGTTCACCTATCCCGACGGATCGATCGTCGAGACCATCGACGAGCGCAACCCGTATCACGACGGTGTCCATCCAGCCAACGTGGGTTTCACGCTAACGCCACACGGCCGTGCTCTGCTGCATGTTCTGTGGGCCAAACTGGGAAAAGAGCCGCTCTCGGCTGATCTGATCGCCTCCCTGTTGATGCACGGTGAGGAAGGCCCCATGGATCCTTCGTTCCTCAATCCCGGCGGCTCGCTCGAGGTCTTGACCGAGAAGGGCGTTGACCGGGCGGCGGTCCTGCGGCGAGGTCCATGGTACGTCTGCGTGTCGGCCTACACCGCGCCGATTCCCAAGTCGCGATGGCACCAGGACCGCCAGAACTTCGTGAGCGTCTTTCACGAAAAGGTCGGCCTGATCGTCGGCGGCGGCAACACCAAGCTGCAACCGGCCTGGAGCAACTTCACCGTCGGCGACATGGCTCTGCTCCAGCATAAACCCGGCGACGAGAACCCCGACTTTCTGCCCAAAGGGCCGCTGTTCCACGTGCCCAGCGACGTCAGACTCATTCGCGAGCCGCAGTTGGGCCTGGATCTGACCTACGGCAAACAGCTCTGCCGGATCCGCATCCAGCCGAACGATGACCACAGGCTGGACTTGGTTCTGTCGGCACCCGGCGTCGAGGATGGCCCCGTCGCCGCTCACCTGACCTTGATACCGCACATCAAGAAGCCGCTGGAGACGGCCGGCGAACAGAGCGTGACGCTCGGCGATGCGTCCATCGCCTGGACACCCGCGCAGGTCGCCGGCGCAGTCTCACACGGCGCTGCTCGCCTGCTCGTTCCCGACACCGCGAGCCTCTTCTGGCCGGCCCTGCCCCACAACCCCTACCGCAAAGACGGCCGTGCCGAACCCGCCGAAGGCCGAATCGAAATCCGAATCCCCTTCGACCGCCAACATACCGAATACACGGTCACCCTGGAAGTACCTGAATGACGTTGACGACGCGAGGTGGATGAGTGGCCTTGGCCCTCTTTTGATCCGAGCTCTCGATTTTCCCGCGAGAGCTATCACGGCAGGCTAGCCGGCCGAGAATCCGTGCCAACGGGATTGACGATCAGCTCGAACGGTTCCGAGGCGAACACGATGGTATCCGACAGATTCCCAGGGCCACACGCCGAATCGTTGAACTCTCTTGATGATATACTCCGTCTGTGCCCGCTGAGCATGAGGGAGTGTCGCCAGGAAATAGCTGGTCGGTCGTACCGCGAGGTAGACAGGTTCATGCAACCAGATGACTCGTATTCTGACCAGCCACGCGTAGTAACAGCAAGCCGCCATGAGGACTGCTGCCACCATCGCCCATCGCCGCCGGCGGGTGCAATACAAGGCTTTCGACCGTCGGGCATCATACCCGCACTCTGGGCAAACCAGGCTGGGAGCGCCGGTCATGTTGTACCAGCACTTCGGGCAGCGCGGCCGTCCACGGCTGCGGTCCTGGAAGAGCCCCAGATAGAGCAGCGAGACCGTGAGGCCGGCAGTCATTCCGACGGCTGTCCAGATGATCAGGACGGTCGATCCCATGAACAGCATTATGCAGCCAGGCAGAGGGTATTCACAATGCGCGGAGCTTCTGAAATGATCAGGGGCAGATGACTCGCAGAGCCGATCGAGCCTGGGCGAGAACGCGTGGTGACATCCAAAGCGAGGAGCGGCTGAGCCGATCCAGGAAGCCCTCAGCCTCACGTGCTTCAAGCCGGCGAGCTCCCGCAGCCCAGAGCAGTATCCCGATCGTACCATGTACCTCCAAGTTCATGGTTCGACCGACAAGTCGAGCGGCGGCGTCATCTGTCAGAAACCAATCAGCCTGAATCTGTCTCGCCAACGCCAAGGCGGCTGCTTCGCCTATATGAATCGCTTCCGTGTCCATCCAAGGCTGCAGCTCGACCATATGGGCAGAGTCGACGTCAATCACCTGGATCCATTCGGGGCGTCGTGATGACCACTCGGCAAGAGCCCGCTGCAACTCCTCCTGCACGGCCGGTGGGATATGGACCGCACCCACCTCTTGCAACAGATCGAGGGCATCGATCTCTGATAGGCGCAGAATCGGCCCGGTGTTTGAAACAACTCGTCTCACGGATTGGCCGTCCTCTGGTGCAGGGCCCAGTCGATGTCCTCTCGCTGGAAGGCTTCGGTCAGTTCCAGCCGCCGGTGCCGTAGGAACTCCAGGAGCGCAGTGCGTACGAGCTCATCCTGGCTATGGAACCAGCCGGCTTGGACAAGGGCTGCGACCTCACCGGCGATCTTGTCAGGCAGTTCAATCTGGAGTTGTTTCATGGCAACATTCCTTCCGAACAGCATATGATAAACCCTTACCTCGGTCAGGGCAATCTGTTCTTAGCCGTTGGTCGGTTGCAGGCCAGACAATGGCGACCCTCACCGAACCACAGCGACACTTTCCGCCTCGACGCTCACTCTCCCCAGCGGCGTATCGATTTCCGCTGTCGTCCCCGTGAAGTTGACCGCCACCGCGCACTTGGCCTCCGGCAGATGCACGACGATGTGAGGGAACAGGCCGCTGACCGTGCCGCTCGGCCGTCCGGGCGTGCTGGCCGGATCACAGTAAATTGCCAGCACCGTCTTGCGGAACCACTCCTGTGGGCTGACAATCCGCGGGCGGTCGTAAGCCGGCGGGCCGAAGTACAGTTCGTGGGCCAGCAGCGACTCGTCCACCGCAAACCTGTCCTCCGGATACACCATTTGACTGCGATCGGCATACCGCTGCCGTTTCTGCATCAACTGGAACGAGCCCTCGCCGGCCAGTGCGTGAATGGCCATCTGCTTCTCGATAGTGATCGAGCGAGCCTGCAAGTCATGCCAGGTGTCGTTGCACTCGGCCGGTTTGAAGACATGCTCCTTGCCGTTGGTCGCCAGGTTCACCTGGTGGTTGTTGTAGATGTCGCATGCCAATCGCAGGCCCAGGCTCCCCTCGCGCAGCAGCCAGATCTGGTCCTCGGCCATGCACCAGTCGATCAGCAAGGTGGGTCCGCCCGGCAGCGCGACGAACGCCTGGTACTGACGAATCATCGGGAAGACCTTGTTGTTCGGCCGGCCATGAATGACGTTCTTGGTCTCCCGGCCGATACGTCCGGTCGTCCAGAACCCGCCCTCATCGAACGTCCCGATCTTGAAAGACTCCAAACTGAACTGAGGCGTAACGCCCGTCGCCTGGATCATCCCCATGCCGTTACCGTTGTACCGCAGCAAGTGAGGCAGGCCCACCGGCTGAACGAGCATCTGCCACCACCCGAAAGCCGACCGCCACGCGACGCTCGAAAAGCTGTGGGAATCGCGATGCCAGGCCAGCCGCACGTTCGGCTCGTAATACGTGCCGACATTACGTTCGTTGAACTCTTTCACGCTGGCCGGTGGCACCATCTGCTCGTGCTTCATGTGCTCCAACAGCCACAGCGCCTGGGCCAGCACGCAGCCTTCCTGCCCCTCATACCAGGAAAAGTCGTTCAAACGGAATCGCAACAACGACGAAAGCCTCGCTGCCAGGACGCTTCCGCCGCCGAGCTTCTGCTGCAACTCGATCATCTTGATCCACTCGTCGGCCATGAGCGTCGCGTCGGGGTCCTTGAAATGGGCGGCCGCGAACAGATACGCCGGCATCATTTGCGTGTTGCCGTAGCCGTAGGTGATCCAGTCGTCGCCGGCACAGTGGATGAAACGCCCTGTGTACAGCGTGGCCTGCTTGAGCCGATCGTACGCGTACTTCCAGTTGTGCAGGTAGACGTCCGGGTTTCGCTGCGACTCAGGCAATTGCTGATCCATCACGTACGCGTAAGCCAGATACGCCAACGGCCAGCCCATGTAGCCCGGATGGTAAAAGCCGTGGTGCTCCTGGATGCCGCCGGGCTCGAAGTTGGCCGCTTTCACTCGCTCCTTGAGCGGCTTGCCGCCGACCACCTTGTCCGAGGCGACGTCCGCCGGCATGCAAATGGCGTTCAGGCAATATTCGATGGCCGACTCACGCCAGGCGGCCTGCCGAGGTGAGTCTGGCATCGCGACGCGAGCCATTTGCAGCAACGTCGACGACCACGCGTTGGATTCGCCGCACGAGTGTTCCGGCCAGGTTCCCGGCCAGGTCCGCCACTTCTTGCTGATCCCGTACTCGACCTGCTTGTCCGCCTCCCAGACCAGGATCTTGAGCATTTGCTCTCTCTGATCCGGCGGCAGGGCGTCGATCAAGAGCATGGCATCCGCCACCGCGAACAGATCCGCGTGCCAGTCATCGGCCATCGACAGCGTCGCCCCCCATTTCTGGATGTCCGGTCGATCAACAGTGTTGGCCGCGATGTGCGTACCCAGGACCAGCTTGATCAAACCGCGAAGCGGCCGGGCGATATCCTCCGGCGGGTTGGCCCGCTTGAGCCAGTACCCCGCCGCCGCGGCCGCAAACGTGTTACCGGCCACGTCACGGTAGGGATTGCTGCCCGTGCCCAGCGTGGGGTTCAGCGTGTACAGGTCTGTTCCCGGGACTCGGTAAAGGTATGTCGAGAGCCAGCGACACCATTGGTCGAGGGCCTTCTCCAAACGCGACCGGAAGCTCTGAACAACCGGATCGGATGCCGTGTCTCCCTGCTGTCCCGCGGCCACGCACCAGGAGGCCGCCAGAACAATACTCGCCACCAACACCAACAGGGCCGGAGTGTGCTTGCGTTGCGACATGACCATCTCCTGAAGTATTGCGTGCGATCGCTTGAGACCAAGAGCATAGGGTAGCCTCAGAATCGCCCCATGAGCAAGACCAACGTTCCAGAATACCTGCGACCCTACTGGACAACCCGGCACGGCTCCTGGATGATGGTTCGCGCGAATTCGTTGAGGAACTCAGCCGCGGAACTGCGGCCCCTTGCCGCATCCGCTGCGCATTCCGGGAGCATGCCGCATGTCTACTGCAACCACAACCAGAAGAGAGGTTCTCTCCATCTTCGGTCAGACCGTCGCAGGCTTGGCCTTGATCCCGGCCCCCGGCCCTGCCCTCGGCGCGGATGCCGGTTCAGGATCGGCGATCCGGGTGGGTATCATCGGGGCGGGCAATCGCAGCGGGGTGCATATCGCCCAGCTTAAGGAGCTCCCTGACCGCTGCCTCATCACCGCCGTCTGTGATATCGAGCAAGCCAGGGCCGAGGCGGCTCTCGTGAAGGTCGGCGGCGACGCCAAACCCTTTACCTCCCACGCTGACCTGTTGACCTCCAGACTCTGCGACGCCGTGGTCGTCGCCACGCCCAACTACACGCACAAACAGATCGTCGTCGACGCTCTCAAGGCTGGTTGCCATGTCCTCTGCGAGAAGCCAATGGCCACCACTCTGGACGAGGCGAGGGAAATCGTTGCCGCCGTCCGCAGCAGCAAGAAAGTTTTCTCCATCGGTCTTCAGTTCCGCTACGCGAGCGTCTACCGCAAAGTGCGCGATCTGGTCGCATCAGGGACGATCGGCGATCTGAAGTACGTTTGGGCCGAGGAGTTCCGCGGCGACTGGGCCCGTCTGTTCGCCGACCCGCAGGAAAACGCCCGCCGCAACTGGCCCTACTACCAGAAGCTCTCCGGCGGCACACTGCTGGAGAAGAACTGCCATGATTTTGACATCCTGGGCTGGGTCATCGGCAGCAAACCGGTTCGCGTTACGGCCTCCGGCGGCAACAGCGTCTACCGCGAACGCGAGACCATCGATCATGCCAGTGTGACGGTCGATTACGAGAACGGCGTCCAACTCGCCCTCGGCGTGTGCATGTTCGCCAAGGTCGGCCGCCATCAGACAACGCTTGTCGGCACCGACGGCATGATTGAATTCCCTCGGGGCGGCAACCAGTTAACCATCCGCAGGCCCAAGCAGAAAGATGAGGTCTTGCAACTTGTCGAGCAGACTGGCGACTCCCACGGCCAACAGGGAATCCGCGAGCTGCACCTCGATTTCCTCGATGCCATCAGCACCGGCCGGCCACCCCGGACCGACGTCAACGTCGGCTACGACGCCATGCACGTACCCGTCGCCGCCGAGGAGGCCATCCGCGACCACCGCGTCATTGAGTTTAAGCACGTCGCGAGTTAATCGTCCTTCCAGAGATCGATGAGCCTCTCTTTCGGAGATGCCGCTTGCGGTGCCGACGCCCTCGTCGGGACTTCGGGTGTAAGGCGGCCGTGCCGCATGCCCACGCAAAACCGTGGGCATGGCTCCCGACACCTGGCAGAGAGGATTCCGCCCGAAGATACGGACCCGAAGGGGTTCCGGCCCGGGCGGCGTCGGGCAAAGCCCGCCCTACCTTCCCTTTCCGTTTGCGTCCATCTGTGTGGTCTTGCGGGCACATTCTTTCTTCTGGGCTGTGCCTGGTGATCCCCCTTTGCCCTGCCGGCCCGATCAACGGGATGCTGCACCGCGCCAAAAACCCTGGCCCCACTGTGAGGGTTTCCGCGTTCAAGATGATACTTGCCCGCAAGCGGCAGATGGGGTAGCTTCTTAGCAGACCCGGCGGCAACCGATCCGGGACTCCTGGACTACCGCCGTTGCACGTTGCCGGTGACACATCCGTCCTGGACCGCAAGTCAGCCCGCCTGTTTCCAAAAGGAGGATACCATGCGCCGTTTGATGCTCTTTCTGCTCATTGTCGCTTTCTGTTCAGGTCAGGTGTGCAACCAACAACCTCCGGACAATAATGACACCGACAACGGCGGCGGCGGCCCCGCGACGCCCGTTGACGGCGAGGCCATCATCGCCGACCACCTTGCCGCCGCAGCCTTTGATGATATTCCGGCCGAGACGATTCAGGCGGTTAAGTCAGGCTACCGCATCTGGTACGGCCACACGTCGCACGGCAGCCAAATCGTCACCGGCATGCAAATGCTCTTCGCCGAGAACAGCCGGTATGCCTTCAACGCGGAGGCAGGTTCCCTGGTCCTGGAAGAGCAGGACGACGTGGACCTCGGTCATGAGGGCAACCTTGACTGGACATATATCACCCGTGACGTGCTTGATGAGCCGGGCAACAACATCAACGTGGTGATGTGGTCATGGTGCGGCGGGGTTAGCGACAACACCGTGGCGGGAATCAATGCCTATCTCAATGCCATGAACGAGCTCGAAACGGACTATCCCGACGTCATCTTCATCTACATGACCGGCCACTTGGATGGCACCGGCCCCAGCGAGAATCTCTACGCACGCAACAACCAGATCCGCAACTACTGCCGGACCCACGGCAAGATCCTGTTCGATTTTGCCGACATCGAGAGCTACGACCCCGCCGGGAACTACTACCCTGACGGCTCCGATTGGTGCGAATGGTGCGAGGACTGGTGTTCCACGCACACTTGCCCAACCTGCGTCGAATGCCAGCACTCCGTGTGTTTCAACTGCTACCAGAAAGGCCGGGCCTTCTGGTGGCTGATGGCCCGCATCGCCGGCTGGGAAGGGACGTGAAAAGGTGAAGCAGGCGCTGTGCCTCCTCCACTAAGGCGGACCGCCTTTTTGTGAACCGCAACCCAAACGTTCTGCGATCCAGAAACATGCGCGCAAGCCGCACAGATATCTGGCCGTAAGGTTATAAAAACCTGGCCGCCTCTGGGATGCGGCCGAACGGGAGTCGTGGCCGCGGAAAACGAGCAGCCTCGTCGACACCGGGCCCGCCATTGCGGAGCTGAGAAGCAGAATACACTGCCAGACAAGCTCCCAGTGCCACGCGGCGCTCGACATTTCCGCATTCTGCGGCGATGCTGGTGGCATGACCCGCGACGAGATCTGTTCCAAGTTCATCGAGTCCATCACCTTCGACCTCTATTCCTATCAGGAAGAGGCCCTGATGGCGTGGTTCGACTCGCCCGGGGGCGTGATGGTCTGCGCCCCGACAGG